>Ga0222427_100063_pt1 | contig 286208 bp, 247 predicted proteins | sample 2B20Ametagenome_FD_182890 | JGI IMG/M metagenome (GOLD analysis project Ga0222427, IMG submission 182890) | Enriched microbial communities from leaf-cutter ant dump, University of Wisconsin, Madison, United States - 2B20A (version 2) | ecosystem: Environmental > Terrestrial > Nest > Insects... | reverse complement strand
AGACCATCACGGCACCGGTTACGCTGGTGTACAGCTACGATGCCACGGGCAAAAAGCTGAGAAAGCTGTCCATGGGCAGCAGCACTGTTACCACGGACTATGTGGACGGCATACAGTACACCAACGGCACCATCGACTTCATACAGATCGGGGAGGGCATTGCAAGGAACAATGCTGGCACCTACAGCTACGAGTACAACCTAACGGACCATCTTGGAAATGTGAGGGCAAGTTTCGATATTTACGGTGGAGCTGTACGGATACTGCAGCGTGACGATTACTATGCCTTTGGATTGAGGAAGGCGGCCATTGGGGGGACCAACAAGTACCTGTACAACGGCAAGGAGCTGCAGGAGGAACTGGAACAGTATGATTACGGGGCGAGGCTATATGACCCGGTGATAGGGAGATGGAACGTGATAGATCCAAAGGCTGAACAGGGAAGAAGGTGGACGCCTTATAATTATGCATTCAATAACCCGATATATTTTGTAGACCCTGATGGGATGTGGCCTTGGCCAAACCCGCTTAGCGGGGTTCAGACGATGTTTAATCAAGCAGCTGATAAGATAAGGACATCCTATGCTAAGGTAGAACAAAAGGTAAAAAGTACTTATAATAAAACTGCAAATGCAGTAACCAAATGGACGAAGGAAAATAAAACAGCTCTATTAAATACTGCGAAAAATTTGCAAAATACTGGAGATGTCATGGTTGTTTCTGGAACTGTTGCAGCAGCGGTTGGTGCTCCAGTTGCAGGAGTGGGGGCTGCACCAGGATTAGCATTGGCAAGTGGTGGTGGCCTTGTAAAAACTCTTGGAGACGGACTTGAGATTGTAACAAATTTTGTTGCTGGAGATACAAAGAGTGGTGCAGAAGGCGCAGCGAAACAAGTTGTTGATGCTGTAGTTGACAAAGCAGTAGATGTGATGTTGCCTGGCCCAACCCCAAAAATGGCTAGTCAATTTAGAGAAGCTATTAAAGAAACAAAAGAAATAACAAAAAATGCTGTGAAAAGTGGAACGGCTTTAACTGAAAAAGTAAAAGAAAAATAAAATGATTTGGAATTATTTATTATATGGCTTTTTAAGTTTTTCCTTTTCTATATGCTGGTATTTAATTAGTAAGAAATGGAAAGAAAGAAAAGAGCGCAATATGGAATTGGATGGCTACGACAAAGGAACAATAATTCCTCGAGATTGGTTGATAACAATCTGCTTTGGGATAATGGGTATTATCTATTTTCTCAAATTTTTGTTTGAATAAAAATTAAGAATTTATGGATTTTCAACATATAATGAGATTTCTTGTGCCAGTAATGCTTTTGGTATTGGGGTTAATGACTAAATTTTCCAATAATGATGGATGGAGTTCGTATAAAAAATATTGGATATATTTTGTAGTAATTGGAGCGACTTCCTTAATATATGCTATATATAAATATCCCTTCTAGCGCAAGAATTGGCATAGCGGTGCTTGTATTTTAGCTATTTTAGAATAAGATAGCTTGAGATAAATCCAGGATGACTTGTGCTACTAGCTCCGCTTTGGCCCACTTGGCGCAAGTCTTGTGTTAGGGGCTTAGTGCAAGGAGACTTATAAGTAGCTATTTTGTTTGAGTTGGCAAGCACAAGTCTGACCTTGGTACTTTCTTTGGATGCTAAGGGGGCAATGGGTAGAGATATTGAAGTTGATACTTTAGTTTATAAAAATAGGGTGCTGAAATTTAAGTATAAACACAGTTTATTATCATAGATAGTATTATAATTGGCTAGCGAACTATGCGTCCCTCTAGCGCAAGCATTAGCATAGCGGTGCTTATGCTTTAACTAGGATTGGACAGTTAGCTGTCCGATCTTTTTATAAAGTCAATACGTAACTCATTTGAATTTAACCCACCTTGGCGTAAGTCTTGTGTTAGGGTCTTTAAGGAGACTTGTGCCTATCAGTAGCTATTTTGTTTTAAGTTGGCAAAGCCCAAGTCAGGCCTTGGTGCTTTCTTTGGGCGCTAAGACTTGCGCTAAGGTGGGGTAGCAAGGTGGTGGATAATTTAATCCCAGGCCCTACGCCAGATATATCAAAAGAAATTAGTACTGCAGCTAAGCAAGTCGTCGGACTTGTTGAAAGTGGAGTTAAAAAGGAGACGGATAAAGTCGTTGATCGATTTAAAGATGTTGATAAAAATAAAAAGCATGAATTGGAATTATTTTTTTATTAGTTTGGGTTCTTTTGTAGTTGCTTATTTTTTTTATAGGAATACAAAGGGTAAGCTTGCTTCGGAAAAAAATAACTGGAAGGGGTTTACCTTAAGTCTTTATATTCAAAGTTGGGGTGTTATAATTATCGCAATAATATTAGGTTTGATTTTTATGTTGAAATCCCTTCCTTCACAAATATAAAACCATGGACTCTGAACTATTATTTAAATTTTTATCATCAATTGGGCTTTTGGTCATTGGCTATATGGCGAAAACGTCTAATGGTGAAGGTTGGCAACCTGTTAAAAAATATTGGGTATTTTTTGTTGTTATTGGAGGGATTTCATTGCTGTATGCGATATATAAAGTGTTAATGAAATAATGTTTCTAGCCCCGTTGGCGCAAGTCTTGTTTTGTGGTTTAGTGTAGGGATGGCTTGTGACTGTTAGTATTGCCTTAACAATAGTTTAACTTAAATAGCGGACAGTTGATTGTTCGCCCCTACTTGGCGCTAGTCTTGTGTGTTTGGTTTGGTGGAGGGAGGCTTGTGTCTATCAGTAGTTACTTTGTTTTAATTGGGCGTAATTAAAGCTGGTTTAGGGCAGGAGCTTTACTTAAAATAATAGAACCCAATGGTGCGAGCAACTCAGGAAATTAACCCAAATGTTTTAAGCACGATGAGTGGAGCGCATGGCCTGCCTGGTGCCGATATGCTTCATGAGGTAACAGAGGCGTACCAAGGCGCATTGATATCTCAGAAAAGTGGAATTTCTTCTCCTGCTTCAAATGTGGCTGGCTCAATATGTCCCACGGCTCATGCGAGTGCTACCAAACAATCTGGAGCAGTAACAGAGACATTGTATAATGCTTCTGGTGCAATTCTACGAATGACGCCTTCTGGGGGTTATCCCGCAGGTGTTTCAATGGTCGAATGGTCTGTGACTGACACAAAAGGAACTAGAGTAGTGATACAAAAATTACCGTAATGAAAAAAATGTTAAATGCCATGTTGACATCTCTTATTTTGTTTTCATGTGCCAGTTTAAAGGAACCGAATGTCTCTGGACAAAGCAAGTCTTCCTATCTAATTAAAGAAATAGATTCAATTAATAGCTGGTATGTTATATATGCGACTAAGAAAGATGGCATCTATAAAATCATAACAAAGAAAGAAAATAATGTTGCTGCTGGTTGCAAGAAACTTGAATTAGGTAGGTCTTATCAGTTGGCGCTGGTTTCTAGAAAAAATGAAGTGCCTGAAATAAATGGGGTTAAAATCAGACCGGTAAACGCTCTTGACAACCAATGTTACACGTATGATGAAAAAACTAGCATTTGTATAGAACCGAGTAAGGGAATCTTTGATTTATATCATACCCCAAGCGTAATAGGCTTATGTTATAAGAAGTAGTATAGGTTCCCTTCTAGAGCAAGTATTAGCATAGCGGTACCTGTGCTACATCTAGTTTTCAATTATGGTAGTAGGACAACCAAGCTATAGGGCTTTGGGACAATTCCATGGAAGAACAGAAACTGGATATTTGCACCAGAACCTAGTAGCTTCCGGTTTTGTTTCCTGGAAAAGATAAAAAATAATGGGTTCTGAAGAAATAATAATGCTTTTAGCAGGGACGACCTTTCTTTTATTTAGTATATGGTTATTGTTTTATATGCTTATGGAAACGAAAAAAGGATATAGAAGTGGTTTTGGAAATGATATTAAGCTGTACGTCGGAGCTGTTTTGGGGATTGTTTTAGGAATTGTGTTGATATTTAAATCATTGCTTTAGAAAAATAGTATTGTATTTTCAAAGCCCCAGCGGTTTAGCCACTTGGCGCAAGTCTTGTGTTTGAGGTTTAGTGTAGGGTGACTTGTGCTAAGGAGGATATTGAGTAGTTCGTTTTTTGGGAAGTTAATTAATTATGATTTTTGGTTCTAAAATACAGTACTTTACAATAATGTTGGCAGGGCTTTTATCTTGTAAAGCATCTTATATCCCTCCTTTTCGTGTAGATAAATATCTAGATAGGGATGGATTCTATTCCGGTTCAATAAAAGGAAAAATTCTTCAAACTAATCTGTATGATGACAAATCCAACTTGGTAATAAAGAAGGAGTATAGTAGGGTTGGTTGTAATATAGTAGACTCGACAGTTTATAGTTATGATTCAAACAATTGGCTTATCGACAAAAAGCATTTTGCCCCAATAGATATAATAAATTGCAAAAGTCAATTCAGCTTGAGAGATCATATAGGATATAGATATAACTCGAAAGGCGGGCTACTAGAAAAGAATATATTGAAGGGCTTTGATCAAGAAGGATTAAACGATTCTATATCCAAAAAAAATGGAGCAAACTATATTGAGGTAAAGGATTCTCTACAGCTTTTAAAAGATTATCTGAAAGATATTAATCTTATCATTTCGCATGTTGGCATAAAGGACGTGGTAAAAACAAAGTCAGGGTCTGTGAATATCTATTCTTGTAGTCTTAATGATGTACCAGCTATACTAACGGATTATGGCGTTCCTTCCAATGAGCTTCTAATAGCGTTAACCCTATATATCGAAGATGAAAAACTAATTAAAGATAAATTCCAGTTTGCAAATTATTCTCTTACCCGCATTTACAGTTATAAAAATAATCTTATCCAGAATGTTTCTGTAGAAAATATTCATACCAATGCTAAAAGAAAATCTTTTTCAACAGAGTACTTTATTTTCTCCGGCTTGTAATGATGTCTTAGCTGGTGTGGGCGTGCCGCTCGTACCTACTTTGGCAAGTCTTGTGTCTATGGTTTAGCGTGGGGAGACTTGTGAAGGTTAGAAATTAATAAAGCCCAAGTCAGGCCTTGGCTTTTTCCTCGAGCGCTAAGAGGGGTATTAGAGTTGGTAATTTGTTTTTAGGTAGTTAGCAGAAAACAAAGCAACTATTGAGATTCATATTTATGACAAAAAAGCAAAATGAATTTGGTTGTACTTTGATCATTGATACGGAAGATGAAAATCCCAGAATTGTAACTGAGCTTACGGGTATATTATCTTCGGAATGCACTATTAAAGGAGAAAGCAAAGTTAAATTTAAAAGCAAGGATATTATTCCTGATCAATTTAATTTATATAATTTATGGATTTTAAAGGTTGATAATCGACAATTTCCGAAAGGCTATTTGAATTCAACCATCGAATTAATGTTAGATTTATTGGATGATAAAAAAGATGAAATGTTGGGTGTACTGAAGAGATTCCCTAAAAGCCATTTATCTTGCCATGGCTATTTTTATGAAGTAAATCCATATTTTCTATTTGATAAGAAATTAATAGAGAGATTGAATTATTATCATATTGATGTTGAATTTGATATTTACTGCCCCTAATATAGGGGATTTAGAATGATGGGTGTATTATATTATTGGCTGTTTAAAATTCTGAGGAAGACTAGGAGAGAGGAAGATTCTGGTTTAGCGGCAATGGTAATGCTAGGTTTTATGATATATTGGAATATCGTAACTATTTTTAAAAAGTGTTCCCCTGTAAATTATTTTTCTACATCTAAAGAATATGCTATACTTTTTGGAATATCCATTACTCCAATTATTTTTCTTCCACTTTACTTTGGCTTATACAAAAGACGATTTATCATAATTGAATATATAGAAAAATTTACTCCAAAGAGATATATTATTGGTAAGATTTTCAGTTACCTGTACTTTATCATTTCGGTTGTAACAACTTTTTATTTTTTGCTTAATGATTAGCCAATCATAAGCTAGTTACAATAACTAAATTGACTATCAATGAAAATAGTAGCTGTATCTATTGCATTTATTTTTTTAAGTGCTACTGGTTATGCCCAGAAAATAAGTTTTCCTTCTCTTTCGGAAAAGATATATAAGAAGAATGGAGAACATAATGATAAGTATACATTTAAGTTGAATGCTTACAAACGTGATGCCAGGGATAGGGTTTATTTAAATGATAGCGCATCTTTTTTACGAAATAAGATAGATACGTTGTATATTATGGAGGGCTATAACATTGAGACTGGGATATTCTATGGAACTATCTGGGACAAAAAACAAAGTGTTAGTTATAGTTACTTCAGGAAACAATTGGCAATTCAAAATCATTCTGTATTTACAGATTATCAGCTTAGCTTGGTTACAAAGTGGGATATTACTTCCATAAGGAAAGAGGAGGAAGTTAACGGAGGGTGGTTGGACAATAATTTGTTTATAAATGCTTTGAGGTGTTATAGGATAGGTGGGGATTGGCAGATAGATGAAATTAGCTTTAAAAATTTTTATGATTCGAAAAGAGACCATTAAGCTTAATCTCTTGCTTCTAGTAAGCAGTGTAGCGATGGTTGTACTTATGTATATTAGGTTGGAATGGTCACACGTGTCACGCGTGCGCCAGAAGGGTTAAGGCTTGCGATAAGGACTTAACACGATTTTTAAATACATGGACTAAAATGAAGCAAATAAGATATATTTTGTTGATTATATTATTGTTATCCGTTATAAGTTTACTACCTTTTATCGTAGTGTTTAGATATGGGATGAACTATAACAAAGAACGAGCGAGATTGGGAATTCTACTTCTTGGTAAAGAGTGGGAAAGAACCAACCTTTCTATTTCTGAAATAAATTATATCAATCCAGTATTTGATAAAGAAAAAAGATATCATTTAAAAAAACGTATCCAAATAGATTGGTTGATGAATATTGAAAAGGAATCGGATTATTTTATAATAGAAGATAAAGGGTTGGCAATTGATGTCATATATGATTACAAAAACAAGAAGCCTTGGTATATTAGATGTTATGATAACAATAATTCTAAAACTATTCTTTCATATTCGCAATTTGTAGATACATTGAAGAAATATAACACTAATTTAAACTAAAAATTATCCTTAGTTTCTCTTTCCCTTAGGTGCTAAGATTTGCGCTAAAGGGGAGTCAGAAAATTAAAGACAGGTATAATTTAATGACAGACTGAAAGGAACACAATAATTATAATTGCTAAACGTGAAAGAAAGCAAGGGACAACAACTTATAGCAGATTTAGAATCTAATCCTGAGGATTTTTTCAATAATGGAAAATCTTATGATCTTTTGCAGGAGTATTTTGCTGGATTGAACCTTGAGACTTTGATACCATTACTACAATCAGAGGACCTAGCAATACAGAAGCCCGTTATTTGTATAGTTTCAGAACTAGCCACAAATGGCTGTATGCTCTTGCCGTATGTTATCCCTCTTACTAAAAGCAAAGATAATTATATCAAATATTATGCTTTGGAATGCATTTTACTTTGTGCGACTGGAAAATATATAAAGGAGTTTATTCATTTGATAAAAAGTATCGATAATGATGAAGGTAACATAAAGGTGTTGGCTATGAACCTGCTCGCTAATGCAGGGGATGCTCAATTACAGGCCGGAATAGAACTTGTAACGGCAACCAAACTTAAAAGTTATGAATTGCATAAATTTGGTTTAACTAATCTATTGAACCATTTGAGTCTTGATCAAAATAAGATTCTGGATATGTTAAATAGTAATGAACCCCTCACTCAGCAATATGGGGCGATGTTGGCTAAAAGAAAACAAAAAGACTTTCCTAAGCTTATAGCGTACGCTTTGACCAGTAAAAATACCGTGGTAAAAGAATTTGCCGAATTTGTAATTGATGTAGTATAGATGTTATTAGTTCTCTAGTATGTAATAATTGTATATAATTAGGAGCAATGGTAATCGAGAGCGGTAAGTTTGATAAAATATATAAAATGACTAATTTTTATAGGAAATGTTTCTATGAAGCGAACCAAAGCTCACTTTGGCGCAAGTCTTGTGTGTATGGTTTTAGTGTGGGGAGACTTGTGATTATTAGCATTTGCTCAATATTGTGTATTTTACTTTAAATCTTATCTTTAAGATAAATGAGTATAAAATACAAATTTAGAAATCCAGAAGGCTATTATTTTGTGACCTTTGCTGTAGTAGGTTGGATAGATGTATTTACTAGGGCAATCTATAAGGATATATTAATAGAGATTTTTGCTCATTGTATCAAAGAAAAAGGCCTACGGATCCATGGATATGTGATGATGAGTAATCATGTCCATATGCTGATTAGCACGAGTGGACAAAACCGCTTAGAGGATGTTATGAGAGACCTAAAAAAGTATTCGGCTTATCGTCTACTAAAGGAGATAAGAGAGAATCCAATTGAGAGCAGGAAAGATTGGATGTTATATCTTTTCGCAAAGGCGGGTAAGGCAAATAACAATAATACCCATTACCAGTTTTGGCAGCAGGACAATCATCCCATAGAACTTGATCTGCATTCTGAGATGATATGGCAGAAACTAGATTATATCCATCAAAATCCTGTAAAGGCACGCTTTGTTGATAGGGCTTCAGCATATATCTACAGTAGTGCCATAGATTATGAAGATGGTAAAGGAATTCTTGAAATAACGCTGTTATAAAATGATAAAAGCCCAAGTCAGGCCGTAACTTTTCCTCTGGCGCTAAGACTTGCGCTAAGAGGGTATGTTTGTGCTGATTGCTTTCATATTCTTGATTTGGTAACTTTTATTAATATAAAATGATGAGAATTGATATAAATGATTTAAACTTAGATTTAAGGGATAGCCCAACTAATTGGGGAGATGGAGTATGGCTTTATAACGGGTATCCATTTACGGGAATTATATATGAATGTTATCCAAATTCTAATCAACTTTTATCGGAATCAGAACATAAAGATGGGATAATTGATGGAAGACAAGTTGAATATTGGCCTAACGGTAAGTTAAAAGAAGAGTATTTCCAGAAATATGATTATATAGTAGGTTTTTTCAAAAATTGGAATGAAGAAGGAGAGTTAATAAGTTTTTCTGAATATGATACGTTTGGGCGTAAGATTAGAAAATTGCTTTAATATTAAAAACAGCATTTCTACTCTGCTTGGAGCAAGTCTTGCGCATGTAGTTTAGTGTTGCGAGACCTGTGCTTGTAAGTGGTTGCTTTGTTGTGAGTTTGGTATAATTAAAGCCCAAGTCAGGCCGTAGCTTTTCCTCTGGCGCTAAGACTTGCGCTAAGAAAAGCAAGCTGGGATAAAAAAATAAAGCCCACTGACATCCATCGGTGGGCATAACCAAACAAACTTTTTGAAGATTTATAACTACACAACATTAGTACAATCAAAAGGTTTTATTTAGTTTATTTTTTTTCAATTTTATGGCTTATAGAACTTGGCCTTCACTTCTGGGATCAATATGGTTAGGTTCTTTATCCTCGTCTCGTCGGAAGGGTGGGTAGATAAAAATTCAGGGGTTTTACTTTTTTGCAATTGCGACATCCTTTGCCAAAAGGGGACGGCTTCTTCTGGGTTATAGCCAGCCATGCTCATCAAAATCAAACCTAGTTTATCGGCTTCGCTTTCTTGCATGCGGTTGTTGGGCAAAGAAAGGGCAAGGTTGCTACCCACAAAATATAGCCCTAAAAATAGGAGCTGTGTGGTTTCCTTTTTCTTTTTTAGGGCTTCCTGAAGGGCCATGCCACCAACATTGATCAATAGGGCTTCGCTCATGCGCTCGTTACCGTGCCTCGCTATGGCATGTGCAATTTCGTGCCCCATGACAACAGCTAAGCCGTTTTCAGATTGCGAAATAGGGATAATGCCACTATACACTACTACTTTACCGCCGGGCATGCACCAAGCATTGGCAATAGGTTCATCAACCGTATTGTATTCCCATTTGAAATTCTTAAGGCTTTTTTCTTGCTTGTTGGCCATCATATAGGTTTCTACAGCCAGTTGTATTTTGGTGCCTACCTTGGTTACTAATTGGGCTAGTGCATCTGTTTGAGGTAAGGTTTTGGCTTTTTTAATGATACTATCATATTCGGCAAATGCCATTTCCCGCATCATCATGTCGGGCACCATGATCAGTTGCTTGCGACCACTAATTGGGACTGTTTTACAGGATAGCAATACTAAAATGAACAGTAAATAAAGGCGCTTTAAGGAAGTCATATGGTTATTTTTTATGTTTGACTACCATCTGTTTTTGATGGAAGCGGTAAGCGGAACAAACTGGCCATTTGCTGTGCACCACAACATACTATCGGTTTGATTTAGAAAACCGTTGGCATTATTGAAAACAATAGTTTTGGTGCCTATTTGAGGATGTAGCTTGCCGCTGGCATCCCTAAATTCCAAAGTAAGCGTTACGCCTTCTATTTTCCAGGCATCCATAATGAAGTTAGGTGTATAATTGAGCCTTAATTCAATGCCGGAGTTTTGCAGTGCAGTAAGTTCAAAAGCCGAAGCTGTGAGATCATTGGTCTTATCTAGTCCAAATTCAGTAATGCTATTTACTTTCATCTCATTTCTGAGATTGCTTCCTAGTTGTCTGAAAAGGGTAGCCACACTGCCTTTTGGAGCGAGTGACACATCCACTTTAGAGGGAAATTCCTTGTTGTCGGAACCTGTGCTGATTTTCACACGTACATCGGTAAGGCGGTAAACCGGTGCTGCTGGAGGGGTATGATTTGTGGAGGCTGCGGGTGCCGGAGGTGGCGCAGTAGGTCCAGAAGTTGGTGGTGGAGGTGTGCCTGATTTAATGGGCGCTGTTGTTTTATTGATGTTTTTTGATGGCGGAGGAGCAATGGTTTGTGCTTTTGCAACCGTACAAATGAATACGGCGATCATGGTGAGTAATGTTTTCATTTTTTAATGGTTTAAAGGGTGATGATGAAAATGATCGGGTTCTTGCTCCCATCTAATGGAAGCCACTAGTTGTTGAAAATCTTGGAAATAATGTGCTGTGGTAGCATTACAGAGTAAACTGATACAAACTTTGCCATTGCTAATTACGGTCAATATGATGGCGACATCGGTATCTTGATACTTCCAAATTCCGCTACGGCTTTTCGTCATCCAGCCATTTGCAGTGTCTATTTTGGTGTTTTCTTCGTTGGCTACCGCATGCAGTGCCAAAACCACGGCTTCCCATTCTTTATCTAAATCGCTTTCTATATCGCCTTTGCTGGTGGTACTTTTGTAAATAGCCATTTGCGCCCAAGTTGTGCTATCAGTTTTGGAATAGGCTACGTAACTGTCATCATCACTTTGTTTCCAATTCACTGGCGGATGATAGCTCACGATATCGAACTTTGTAGCTTGGCCCATTGCATTGATGGCCAGCATGAAAAGAAGCACAGGGGTGAATAGCTTTTTCATGGGTTGGGTTATTTATTTTTTGAAAGGGTAAAGCCAGTAAAAATGCCCGAACCTGGGGCTTCGGCATCATTTAGCCATAACACTCGCCCGCCTTTGATGCAGCTGAAATAGGCATCGTAAGTTCTTGGTTTTCCTTCCATTTCTGGAAAGTGTATTTTCCATTGGTTAACGAGTTTAAACTTTCCTTTGCCGGTCACTTTGACAAATTTGGTGCGACCAAGCGCTGAATTGGAGGCAACCAACTCCCATTGGTAGGATTGGCCTGTGCCAAATTGAAAGCTCTGTGCTGAGGAGTAAGTGCTCATTCCTGCATAGGCGCCGGTATAATAATCGGCGTAAAAACTATTGCTGGAAAAGCGGTCGCTCCAAGTGCCGGTATTGTCCAAATCGGTTGCTGCTATGGCAAATCGGTTGTATTGTCCCATCAGGTCAAGGGCTTTGGAAACACTTATTTCGGCATTATGGTCTACCATTTCTGGGTCGAACTTAAACTCTTGGATAAAGGTGTTTTTATCGGGAGTTACACATTCAAGCCATCCGCCTTCGGCTTTAAAAAGTACTACGTAAACTTGCTTGTTGCTGCTGTTCTCTGTAAGTTGCCCCATGCCAAAATACTGGCGGATATAGCTAGAGATGTAGGAGGTTTTGTAATTTTTGAGGTTGCTGTAGCGCGGTGCTACTAAAATATCCCAAGCTTTGTTGGTCATTGGTGCAGGGTCGGCAGGAAAAACGGTCCCTTCCTTGGGATAATGAATGAGTACCTTAATATTGCCCTTGTTCACTTCTACCCAGTCTTCTTTCTCGACACTGGTCCAACCGTTTTCGAAATTGGTGGTGTTAAATTGGAATTTACCTGATGCTTTTGGAATGCTGGGCTGGCTTGCTACCGTAGTATGGTTTACAAGGGGCTTTTTTAAGCTAATGGAAGCTAAAAAGTCTTCCATTTCTGCTTGAAAATCGGTGCTGTTGGCCAATGCCATTAAGTTGACCATTTTATCGGCCTGGCTGCTGGATACCAATATGGCGGCACCTTTAATGCCATCCTTTTCAAAAGGAGCGGAGCCCATTTTTGTTTCCCAACCTTTATCGGTACTGCCTGGCTGCATTTGGGCTTTGGTGGTGACGCCTAAATTTTCCTGTACCAAACTTTGCCATGCTAGATCAAAGTTTTGCTGCGCATCTGTAGTGGCATCTAAGGCTTTGTAAAGAGTGATTACACAAAAAGCATTGCCTTTTTCGATACTGAAACTTAGGGTTTGGGCTTTTTCGCTTTTAGTCCATCCTTTTGGTGGGGTGTAAGTGATAATGTCGAAAGTTTGTTGTTGGGCATAGCTGCAGGAGCAAAGCAAGATAGTTGCAACGATGGATAGGAATGATTTCATGGTATGGGATATGGTAAGGTGTACAAATACTACTGGAAGATTTATTGGTCTTTGGATTTCTTTTTAATAGCGTTGGCTTTCTTTTTTTGTAATGAAGTACTGTCCGTTAAAATGTTATTGTTAGTTAACTGCTCAGTTTTAGCCTCCTTTTTGGCTTTAGATGCGGTATCACTAAGTTTTTTCTCCACTTTGTCGGTGGTTTTATCAATAGTTTGGTTGACTTTATCGTCTACTTTCCGATTGATTTTGCCGCTTACTTTGTCTTTGACTTTATCGGTGAGTTTTTTCAGGAATTGTGCTTCAGCGGTTTGTAGCCATAGTAGGCCCATCAACATTAATAGGTTTTTTTTCATCTGTTTGTTCTTTGGTAAAGGGTTGATTACTAATAATGGTGAGGTAAAGTTGAGGGGAATGGTGGAGTTATACCATCCCCTAAAAAGATGATTTTGCAGAAAAGCATTTTTTAACCACAAAGGCACGAAGGGTACCAATGTGTTTGCTAGTTGTTTGCACTTAGTTTTGTTTAGGGATATTGTTTTAACCACTCTTTAATGAAGTTTGTGGTGACTTCGTTGGCTTCTTTACCAATTTTATAGATGGCTTTCCACTTAAGACTTTTGGCTTCGTACAGTGGATTAGCGAATTTCCTGTTCTTGCCTGTGCCAGTTAAGGTAGCTGAAAAATCTACCGTAGGCGCAAGCTTTATATATTCCTGCAATTTGTTTTTCACTGCTACATTTGGATTTTCGGGATATAGGCGCAACCATCGTGTTTTATTAGGTGTAGGGTCGCTTTGGGAGGCAATTTGCGCTTTCATATCGGCAATTGCCTTTTGCATTTGACTTAAAGCATTGGCGGGTACCATTTTATTACCTTTAAGTGCGGCATAGTTTTTTTCACTTTCTTTAAGTGATTGTTTCAACATTTGAAGGGTAGAAGCATCTAGTCGGTCTGGTTCGCTAGTCGGTTGAGCTTCGGCTCTGGCTTTTGCGTAGGCATTTTTAAATTCATCACTCTCAACGTAAGCTTTTACGTATTCGCAAACTTCTTTGGCAATTTGTTTTTTGTTGCCATTCACTACAGCTGATAGGTTTTTGAGTATGGGCAGCTTGAATGACTTTAGCTCTTTATAAATGGCGCTACCATCTTCTATTTTTTCGGCATCGTCTATGGCGCCCATGTCGTGCCTGCCTACAATGTTTTTAAGGATGTAATTTTTAGCGGTCGCATCGGCAATACCTAATTGGTCAATTACTGAACTAATGGCAATGTAACTGCAGAGCATGATGCATGCAGCTGCGCAGTAAATTAATTTTTTCATGATGTTTTTAAATTTTGTATTGATGGATAGGTGTTATTGTTTGTCGGAAGCGAAAATTCCGGAGCTCGGAAATTTTTTGTCTAAACTGCTACTGGTAGGGAATATAATGGCATTTCCATCTCTGGAAAGGGCGGCTCTGCCAATGCCTAGATTATCAGGTTGACCTAGCGAAATCATTTCTCCAGTAAAGATGTTCTTCACAATCATGTTGCTACCCAAATTTTTCGATTTGGTAGGAAAAGCTACCCAGGTGCCACCGTATGAAATGGGAATTTTTTCGCCCTGTACAATGGGACTATCGCCATCGCCGGCTATTTTTCCTTGGGTTTCGCTCGCTCTGATGATTTTCCCAGTGGCTATTTCGGCGACATACACTTGTTGGAAAGTAGTGGTTCCGTCCTCAATCATGTTGGTTGCTGTAGTTGCAAAGGTTACATATTTGCCATTGCCAGAAATGGTAGGCACTACAATTCTACTTGTACTTTCATTGCCTTGGTTTCTTTCGCTGCCATTTGCGGTAAACGAAATGCGTTTCAATTGAGGATTGCCCCGCTCCCAAATAAAGATGTCCCAAAGTTTATTATGGTCGCCATCAACCAGCCGATCTGAATTGGAATAAAAGGCAATGGTGTTGCCATCTTCCGAAATGGAGGGATGTCTGCCACCTATGCCTTTACCAGTTTTTGGATCTTTACTAAGGAGAGTGATTTCTCCAGTCTGCATATTTTTTACGTAGGCATTGGTGACAGCATTTCCATCTACCCCAGCGGTTAAATTACTTGCGTTAGAGGAAAAGGCTACATATCTAGCGTCTCTGGAAATGGAAGCCGCCGCCGAAGGACCATTGCCCTCGCAGGTTACACAGGTAATCCTATCGTCCATTAAGTTCCAGATAAATATATCGGAAACCTTGTTGACATCACCTTCTACTAAATTGGTGGCATGCGACTCGAAGGCAACTTTATAGCCGGTAACATCAATCACTGGTTCATAGCTGTCTTTATCGCCACCCATCCCATCTAAACCACGGCTTACAAGGGCGGTTCTTTCATTGCCACGGTTGTACCAAACAATTTGTCTGTTTTTACCGCCATGTTTGGGGTCTACATTCCAGCTGGTCATATAAGCTAAAAATTGCCCTTCTTTAACGCCAACGGCTATATCGCCACTAATGCTAGGGTTGTTGCTGCCGTAAAATGTACCCAATGTTTTTTTATCATAACTGCGGCTTACCAATTCAAATTTTCTAAAAGTTCTGTGTGTACAGTCTATTTCGATAGTTACAGGTGCATTGGGAATGATGCCTGTACCGTTGGTTATTTTGCAAATTCTTGGACCTCCCATTGAAGTAATGCTATATGGGCTTCCTACTGGGAAATCGCCGAGAACACGAGTTGTTGAAGCGTTAAAGGTTAGCTCCTCATCGTTGATGCCTTTGAACTTGAAGGTTTCGCCTGGGGCAATGCCCGTAATTTTTAAAGTTACCTTGGCAACCTGTCCTTGGGCAAATGATGTAGCCAATCCTAATTGACCACAAAGGAACATGATCACGATTGATTTTATGGTTTTCATTGTTTATTGTTAATGGTTTTAATGAGGTTTATTGGATGTTGTAGATGCTTCGCATGGTTCGGTTATCGGCAAGGTTAGTTTCTGGTATGCGAAGTTTAACTTCGATAAAGCACTTGTACGATTGGCCTACTTGTAAATTGTAAGCGATAGGCCTTGAGCCCTGCAATTCTTGTCCGGGAGCCAGTGTGCCGTTAATTCCCAACATGCTTCCACCTGCGGGGGCTGGGTTGTTGCCAGGATCTGAAGCCAGTTGCACATAGCATTGTGTAGACAGGTTGTTATAATCAATGTTGCTGGTACCTACATTTTTAATGGTATAATCGATAAAGTAACCTCCATTTCGTTTTTCGATACTTCTAATGCTAATGGTGACATCATTGGTTTCATTTGCTATACTTTTTTTTAGATTTCGCTCTTTGTTAAGCAGATTATTGCTGATAGATTGTTCTGTATAGCCCATTATGGCATGCTCGCTGACATTGTTGTTCTCGTTAACTTCGGCTATCTTATTGTACTCATCTGCTTTTAAGCGATAGCTATAGTTTTCATTGCTATAAAGCTTGCCGCTAAACCCCATTTTCCCTTTGTATTCCTGCCCAGTATTGAGTACGCCTTCATAAAGAAGCCCCATACCTCCGCCAGGCATTACAAAGCTGCCATCTGCTCTGTAGATGTTGCCTTGCATGGTGACTTCCTTAAGGTCGATGTTTACAGTGCCTGTGTTTTTTAGCATATAGTTGATGGTGTAGGTACCTGCATTGTGGTCAATACCGGTGATTTGTAGCGCAAGGTCTGTGCCTTGTACGCTCATACTTTTTTGCGCCAAAACATTGATTTTGTTAATGGGTTTGGTTGTCATTTGAGCTTTTGCAATAGTGTTGATGCAGATTGTACAAACCAATAAGCATAGGATGTTCTTTTTCATGGGGGTATATTTTAGGGTGAAATAATAGACTTAGCATTTTTCTTACTAATGCATTTGGTGTCATGTTGAGCTTGTCGAAGCATGTTTAGATAAATAGTTTTCGACAAGCGCAGACTGACAAGTTCGATTTTAAAAGCGACCGATAGTTGAATTGAGCGACCTGAAGTTTTTATCGATATAGCACGACATTTTGTTGTTGGTGCCATCAAGCATGCCTACGGCATTTGAAATTTGAATGGGTACGCTGCTTAAAGAGGGATGGGGTTTCCCAAATTGGTCGCTAAACTCTAGCACCAAGGTAACGCCCTGCACTTTCCAGGCGTCAAATATGAAATTAGGGGAGTAACCAATATCGAACCTTAAGCCGTTGTTCTGAATAGAATTTAGCAGCAGACTTGGGGCATTGTCTGGTCGGCCCTGCATGCTAAACCTCACTAGCCTAAACTGCATTTCACTATTGGAATCAAACTGCGCATTAATGGTTTGTGGGTGCTGAAAACAGAGTACGTTGGTGCTTGTATTGTATAGGTTTAAGAGAACGGTAGAGAGGCTTTCCTTGTTGTCGGCTCCTGTTTTAATTTTTACTGATACGCCACTTAAGGAGTAAATAGGGGCTGGTGCCGGAGCTGGTGGAGGTGCCGTTGGCGCAGCAGGTGTTGTTGGCGTTGTTGATGGTTGGGAAGGAATATCCAGAGGCTTCACCATTTTTTTGGTGGGTACCGGTCTGGTAGGTAGTTGCGCATAGCCATAACAAGCCGTACATAAGAGCAGTAATAGGGAAGAAATGTATTTTTTCATGACCTTAAATTTTGTTTGGTAAAGTTGTTGAAGGTGCAATGGCTTTTCAATCCTAGAAAAAGGGGATTTTTGTAAAATGAGCTGTATTAGAGTTGGTTAGGTTGTTTTACTGGCGGAAGATATTTTGTAGCTTTAATAAAAATCATGTAAAAAGGGGAGCTTTATCCGGCTAATAATTAGGTTTATTTGTACTCATAACTAAAGTCATGTATCTAAAAAAACTTACTGTATTAATATGTCTTTTGTATGCCTTTAATTTAAATGCACAGCCAAACAAAGTGGATAGCATTCATAGGGTGTTAAAAGGAAAATTAACCACACCAGCACGGGCCATTGCCATGAAAGATCTAGCGGTAGCTTATGAAATGGTAGATCAAAAAAAAGCTATTGGGTTTTATGATCAGGCCTTGGCTTTTGCCAACAAACACCAGCTCTATTATGAAAGTGCGGTGATTTATCAAAACAAATCATTTGTTTACACGGCTATGGGCGAGTACAATAAGGCTGTTAAAGTTTTAGATACCGCTTTAGTTCTTGTAAACAAATCGAACCATGCCCAAAAACAATCATTAATTGCGAAAATTTACAACACGCTGGCTACGAGTTATCGCTATGCTAGCAATTATAAAAAGGCGGTAGATTATCAGCTAAAGGCCATTGCTATTTCCGAGAGCATTGCAGATTATCCCGCTTTGGTCAATGCTTATTATAATTTGAGTCTTTTCTACAAGGATATGAACGATTATGAAAAGCAACTGGAAAGTAGTAACAAAGCATTATCGTTTGCGATAAAGTCTGGTAAAAAGGAAGCCATGTTCTCCTCGTATGTTGCCGTGGCGCAGTCCTATATCTTTTTGCAGGATTTGAAAAAAGCTAGCGCTGCCAGGGATAATGCCTTAAAAATCTATGATAAGAATAATGTACCTACCAAGCTTATTGGTTACCATTTAATTTCTGGCTTAATTGGTTTGAATTTAGGGGAGTTTCAAAAGGCCCAGGCCGATTTTAGCAGTAGTCTTGAAATTGCTGAAAAGAATAAGCTATCATCCAGTATCATACAATCTAAAATCCAATTGTCGCGGGTTTTAGCCATGCAGAAAGAGTTCGAAAAAGCGGAGCAAATACTTAAATCGTTGGAACCTGAGGTAGAGAAAACAAAGGAAATCAGTCAGCGGCTAGTATTGCTGGAGAATTTTGCTCGGTTGTATAGGGAGTGGGGCAAGTTTGATAAGGCTTTGGACTATAATATCAGGAATACGGAGTTAGGTGATTCGATCATTTCTCTGGAACATAAAAATTACATCGCCACGCTTGAGAAAAAATATGAAACAGAAAAAAAGGACAATCAAATTAAGCTACAGCAAGCGGCCATTAAGCAAAAAAATACCTTAAATTATATACTAATAGGGGGTGCAGTGTTGTTGAGCTTTATTTTGGTATTGGTATACCGTAATTACAAGCATCGCCAAAAAATACAACAGCAACGTATTCATGAACTAGAAACGGAGAAGCAATTGGCGGCTACCGAAGCAGTTTTAAAAGGTGAAGAACAAGAACGTAGCCGTTTGGCAAAAGACCTACACGATGGTTTGGGTGGGATGTTAAGTGGCATTAAATATTCATTTCAGCACATGAAGGGAAACATGATTTTAACGCCTGATAACGCACAGGCTTTTGAACGTAGCATGGATATGCTTGACAGTTCTATCAAGGAAATGCGTAGGGTAGCGCACAATATGATGCCCGAAGCATTGGTTAAATTTGGCTTAAATACAGCTTTAAATGATTTTTGTAACGACATTAATCAATCGGGTGCTTTAACGGTGAACTACCAATCTATAGGTTTAAAAGACGAAAAGATTGCCGATACTACTGCCATTACCATTTATCGCATTGCGCAAGAACTCATTAACAATGTCATTAAACATGCGAATGCTAAACAGGCATTGTTACAGGTTACCAAAAATGGGAATAAACTTTCGTTAACTGTTGAAGACGATGGTAAAGGCTTTGATCAATATATTTTAGAAGAAGCTAAAGGCATGGGTTGGAGTAATATCACCAATAGGGTAGAGTTTTTGAAAGGGAAGTTAGATGTGCAAACCGAGCCTGGAAAGGGTACATCGGTATTAATTGAATTGCATTTATGATCAGCTTATTTATTGTAGACGACCATTTAATGGTGATTGAGGGCATCCGAACCTTGCTGCAAGATGAAAAGGAAATTGACTATTGCGGACATGCCATTAACGCTAATTTTTGTTTGTCGTACCTGAATAAACATCAGCCTGATGTGATTTTGATGGATATTAACCTGCCGGATAAAAGTGGAATAGAGCTTTGTAAAGAGGTGAAACAGAAATATCCATCAACCTTTATTATTGGTTTGAGTACGTTTAATCAACAGAGCTTTATTGAAAAAATGATGCTGAACGGTGCATCAGGATACGTCCTTAAAAATGCCACCAAGGAAGAACTGATGGAGGCTATTAACACGGTAATTAAGGGCAAAAAATACCTTAGTCATGAAGTGGCACAAACGCTTCAGCAAAAAAAGGACAATGAAATTTTACTTACCCGAAGGGAACAGGAAGTTTTGGAGCTTATTGCCAACGGGATGACCAACCAAGAAATTGCTGAGAAGCTTTTTGTTAGCGTAAGCACCATTGATACCCACCGAAAAAACCTCTTACTGAAATTTGGTACCCATAATATTGCTGCTTTGGTAAAAATGGCGATGCAAAAGAGGCTGATTGATTAAATAGTCTAGTCTAAGCAATATATACTTAGACTAGGATTTTTCTAATGTGCATCGTAAATCACTACTTTCTCAAAGAAAACTCTGAACTCTTCTAAGAAGGCTTTGTGAATAGGATGAACTTGGTACACGTCATGTGCTGCCAAATCTTCAAAGAAAATAATTAAGCTAAAAGTGTAAGTAGTATCCACTACCGCACGCTCAATTGGTGCAGGTGTTCCAATATGGAAGCTTTTAACAACTTCTATTTCTTCTAAACTTTTGAGTCCATTTAAGAAAGCTTCTTTTTGGGCATCAGTGGTATCGGCTTTTAACCAAAATAATACGTGGTGTGCAATCATTTGTCTTTATTTTGATAACGAAGATAGGAAAATAGTGGAACTAGGGGTTAGTGGATAGGGGTTAGGAGCTAGTGGTTAGTCAATTAGCCAGTTAACAATTAACCAATTAACCAATTTAAACAGTTAACCAATTAACTAATTAACCAAATGAACTAATGAACTAATGAACCAATTAAACCTATTTTGTCAATTCTATAACAGATTTTGAAAATTATATAAAAACCTATGAAGGTTTTTGCTCATATTTGCTGCGTAATGAAAAAGATTGTATTCACCTTAATGGCATTTTTCTATCTGGCAGTAGCCAGTGGTGCTGGTGTGCAACTTCATTACTGCATGGGCGAACTGGTAGACTGGAGCTTGGTGCATTCACAACAAGCGGCTTGCGATTTCTGCGGAATGGAGAAAAAGGAAGTTTCTGAAAAATCTTGCTGCAAGGATGTACAACAACAAGCCAAGGTAGACCAAGCACAAAAAGCCAACGCACAGGTTTATAAATTTGAGCAACACGTTTTTGTATTGCCTGTATTGAAACCTGTTTCGGCGGACGTAACGCCAGTGCTGAGCGCTATCGCTTATGAGGTAAACAGTAATGCACCTCCATTAGGGCAGCAGCTCCCTCTTTTTATTAAAAACTGTACCTACAGAATTTAAAATACCCTCTTTCTTTTTTGATTGGGCATGTTCGACATACCGTATTCCAGTATAGGTAGGTGTTGTAACGAACTTTACTATCGTAAGATTCCCAATCGAGTTGGGAATGACGACCACATCAAGTGCATCCATGCCCAATCGGCTTTTAGCCATTTTATCCAAATCCAATTTATTTAACCCGTTGACTCCTTTATGTTTTGCTATGCAAATATTTTGGGCAACAACAAAAAACTAACATCATGAAAGTATTAAAAACTATTGCTGTAGTGGCATTAACTATGGTAGGCAGTGCAGCTTTTGCACAAACTAAAACAGACAAAATTAAAGTATTGGGCAACTGCGGCATGTGTAAAAAACGTATTGAGAATGGCTTAAAAGATGCTGCGATTAGCAGTGCAGTTTGGGACAAAGACACTAAAATTTTAACCATTAGCTATGACAGCACTAAAATCACTAATGATGCTATTCAGCAAAAAGTGGCTGGTTTAGGACATGATACCCCTAAAAACAAAGCTAAAAACGAAACTTACGAGAACTTGCCAGGCTGCTGCAAATACGACCGTACTGGAAAAGTTAGCAAAGGTCACTAAGCCCCTCTTTGCCTTCGGCATCTCTCTCCTCAAAGGGGAGAGAGGGGGATTTTGAAAATATTTAGCCATAAAAAGAAAGAGGGTTTTTAAATGGTACATAAAATTATAGATTGGTCTATACACAACCGCTTTATTGTGCTGGTATTGGCCACTGGAATATTTGTTTGGGGCATTTTTGCGGTCAAGAAAAATCCGATTGATGCTATCCCAGACTTATCGGAAAACCAGGTGATTGTTTTTACCGAATGGATGGGTCGTTCACCCCAATTGATCGAAGATCAGATCACCTATCCTTTGGTCACCAACCTACAAGGTATTCCAAAAATTAAATACGTACGTGGTTCATCCATGTTTGGCATGAGCTTTATCTATGTAATTTTTGAGGATGACGTAGATGTGTATTGGGCCAGGGAAAGGGTAATGGAGCGTATCAGCACGATCTCCAAGGCATTGCCCGAAGGGGCTACGCCACAATTGGGACCTGACGGAACGGGTGTAGGCCATGTGTTATGGTACACCTTGGATGCTCCCGAAGTTGATTTGGGCGAGCAAAGGGCCATACAGGATTGGTACGTGAAATTTGCCCTACAAAATGTACAGGGCGTAAGTGAAATTGCCTCGTTTGGTGGTTTCCAAAAGCAATATCAAATTGCATTAGACCCTAACAAGCTGCTGTATTACAAACTTACGGTGCCACAGGTAATTGCTGCGGTGCGAAGCAACAACAACGAAGCTGGTGGCCGTAAGTTTGAAATGAGTGACATAGGTTATATCATTAAAACTTCGGGCTACCTCAAATCTGTAGAGGAAATAGCCAATATTCCTATCAAAAACCAAAATGGTACTCCTATTAGGGTATCAGATATTGGGGCGGTACAAATGACAGGAGAAACCCGCTTGGGTATTTTTGACCAAGATGGCGAGGGTGAACGGGTAGGGGGCATTGTGGTGATGCGCTATGGCGAAAATGCCGCCGAGGTCATTGATAAAGTAAAAGCCAAAATGGCCGAAGTGGCCAAAGGTTTACCTAAGGGTGTAAAATTCGACATTGTTTATGATCGTGGAGAGTTGATCAAGGAATCGATAGACTCCATTAAGCATACTTTAATTGAAGAAATGATTGTAGTTTCCTTGGTGGTCATTATTTTCTTATTCCACTGGCGCAGTGCGGTGAGTATCATCATCCAAATTCCCATTACCATCGCAGCAAGCTTTATTTTACTGAATGCCTTTGGCATTTCATCCAACATCATGTCGCTTACAGGAATAGCTTTGGCTATCGGGGTCATTGTAGATAATGGAATTATTATGAGTGAAAATGCCTACAAGCATCTGTCGGAGCGCTATGCGCAATGGCAGGCCGATCAAAATCAGACTACATCATGAAAAACTGGTTAAGAAATTTATTTCGTAAAAGTCCACAGTGGATTAGCGAAGAAGAACGTATAGAAATTATCTCTAAATCAAGCAAACAAGTTTCGAGGGGGGTGTTTTTTGCAACGGTCATTATCATCACCTCATTTTTACCGGTATTTATGCTCACCGGACAGGAAGGGAAGTTATTTCATCCATTGGCCTATACCAAAACATTCATCATGATCGTAGATGCGCTATTGGTGATTACTTTGGCTCCGGTATTGATTTCTTTCTTTATGAAAGGAAAATTCAAGCCAGATAGCGCTAATCCCGTGAACCGTTTCTTGGAGAGAATTTACGAGCCTATCATTAGAAGGGTATTGAAATGGCGAAAAACAACCATTGGGATTAACCTTTTGGCTTTATTGATCACCATTCCTTTATTGGCCAAATTGGGGACTGAATTTATTCCTCCTTTGGATGAGCAGAGCATTTTGTTTATGCCTGTTACCTTGCCTGATGTTTCCAATGCCGAAGCCAAGCGTATTTTACAGGTGCAGGATAAAATCATTAAATCGGTACCAGAGGTTGATAAAGTATTGGGTAAAGCAGGTAGAGCAAGTACAGCTACCGATAACTCGCCCATTAGCATGATCGAAACCATCATTACCCTAAAACCCAAAAGTGAATGGCGAGAAGGAGTGACCAAAAAGGACATCATTAACGAGCTGGATGCCAAGTTGCAAATTCCGGGAGTAGTGAATGGCTGGACCCAACCTATTATCAACCGTATCAATATGTTGGCTACGGGGATACGTACCGATGTGGGCATTAAAGTACTTGGACAAAACTTAGATACCATTGCTGCGGTGTCGGAAAAAGTGAAATCGGCTTTGGAAGGTACACCAGGGGTAAGCGATTTATTTGTGGAACCTATTACTGGTGGAAAATACCTAGCTATTGATATCAAAAGAGAAGAACTGGCCCGTTACGGTTTAAATGTTGATGATGTGAACCAAGTGGTAGAAACGGCTTTGGGCGGAGCAAGCATAGGCAATACAATTGAAGGTAGACAACGTTTTTCGATCAGTGTACGTTTAGCGCAGGCTTACCGAAACAGTGTAGCGCAAATTGAGCGTATTCCTTTGCAGTCGCCTAGTTTTGGCGAAATCCCACTTTCGGCAGTAGCCCATGTGAAGTTTGAAGATGGCCCGCCGATGATCAGTTCTGACAATGCCATTTTACGAGGCGCAGTAATGTTTAACGTAAGGGATAGGGATTTGGGCAGTACCGTAAAGGATGCCATGGAGCAACTGAACAAAAAGGACGGCATTTTACCTGAAGGCTATTTCTTGGAATGGAGCGGACAATATGAAAACCTGATTAGGGGACAACAAACCTTGATGTGGATTGCCCCAGTGGTATTGCTGATTATTTTTTTCTCCCTATACTTTGCTTTCCACTCTATTAGAGAAGCATTTTTAAGTCTGATTACGGTACCCTTTGCCTTAATCGGTGGTGCCTATATGATTTATTTCTGGGGCGTGAACCTTTCAGTAGGTGTAGCCGTTGGGTTCATTGCCTTGTTTGGTATAGCAGTGGAAACGGGTATTGTGATGGTGATTTATTTGAACGATGCCATGCAGCAACTGATCAAGTTGAAAGGTAACTCTAGGGAAACCATTACGAAAGAAGATTTGAGAGAATATGTAATCCATGGTGCTGCTAAAAGGCTAAGGCCAAAATTGATGACTGTTTGTGTGTCGTTGTTTGGTTTGGTGCCTGTGTTATGGGCAACTGGTGTAGGGGTAGATGTGATGCGTCCTATTGTGTTGCCAATGATTGGTGGGGTGTTGACTTCGTCGACACATATCTTGTTGGTGACACCATTGATCTTTTTGATGTCGAAAGAATATGAATTGAGAAAATTTGGAAAATTGGAGGTGCACGATGTACATCATTAAAAAAACTCTTTGCCGGTTGGGCATTTCTTCCTTAAAGGGAGAGCGAGCAAATGTAAATATTTCCCATGACTTAGATTGGAAAATAACTACGCTAGTATCCCCCTCTTTGAGGGGGCAGGGGGAGGAATTTTACAACAGAATTTCTCGCTTGAATAAAATAATATTAATGCTATTGTGGCTATTCCCTGTATTTGCCCAAGCCCAAAAAGCCCCTGTACTACCTTTAGATAGCATATTGCAACGCATTGATGCCAATAACCTGCTATTAAAATCATATGGCTTAAAAGCGGAAGCATACCAATATAATGCAAAAGCGGCTACCGCTTGGATGGCGCCTATGGTTGGAGTAGGTACATTTATGACCCCTTACCCTGGTCAAATGATCATGGACGGCAGGGATAAAGGTTCCTTAATGTTACAATTGGAGCAAGACATCCCAAACTTCGCTAAGCAAAACGCGCAAAAGAAATACATTGAGTCGAAAGCAAAAGTAGAGCGTGCCACCAGGGATGTTACCTTAAATGATTTTAAGGCACAAGCTAAAAAACTGTATTACACTTGGCTGGTTGCGCAGCAAAAAATAACGGTGCTGGATAAGAGTACCCAAATTATGCAGACCATGAAAAAGATTGAGGAAATCAGGTATCCCTTTAACCAATCGAAACTAGGAAGCGTTTATCAAACCACTGCAAAATTGGAAGAAACGGAAAACATGAAACGCATGCAATTGGGTGAAATTGGCAAGGCCAAAGCTTGGTTAAATAGCCTAATGAACAGGTCCGGAAATACTGATTTTGTGATTGATAGCACTTATGAGCCTCAATTTGTGGCAGCATCCAATTTAGATACTGCAAGTTTGGCCATGGCCAGAAAGGATATCCAAAAGATGGACTACAATATCCAATCGATGCAACTCAACATTGCATCCATGAAAAAACAGAGCAAGCCTGATTTTAAGCTACGATTTGATCATATGTCGCCCTTAGGCTCGGGTATGCCCAAAGCTTTTAGTGTGATGGGTATGGTGAGCATTCCTATTGCTCCGTGGTCGTCAAAGATGTATAAATCGGAAGTAAAGGGCATGCAATATGAAGTAGAGTCCATGCAAATGGAAAAGGCAGCTATGCTTCAGGAAACGCAAGGAATGCTTTACGGGATGCAATACCAGATCAAAACCATGGAACAGCAAATAGCTGCTATGGAAAAAAAGATCATTCCGACCCTACAGAAAACCTTAGATGTAAGTATGCTGTCGTATCGTGAAAATAAAATGGAGCTTCCCGAGGTAATTGCCGCTTGGGAGGCGCTAAATATGATGCAGAGTAACGTGCTAGATGAGAAATTGAAACTTTACCTAATGATTGCAGATTATGAAAAGGAATTATATCAGTAAGGTGTTTATTCCAGTCATTTCGACAGGAGTGCAGTTGCGAATATTCGGGAGAGAAGTCTTTCAAGGTGGAAATACCTCCCTCTTTAATTCTCTTCCGAAGTATCGGAACGAGCTCTCCAAAGGGAGACACTGGGCGCAAATAGCAACACCTATGTCCCCCTCTTTGAGGGGGCAGGGGGAGGAATTTAACACCTCCCGGTTTTTCGGTAGAAATCTTTTCGATAGGCTTTCATTGTCCAAAGATTCCTCGACTACCGAAGTATCGGTACAGGTTACGCTCGGAATGACGAAAGTCGGTAATCGCTTGATGATTTTGCTGGCTATACTAGCAATATTCATTGCTTCTTGTAAACCTAAACCACAAAAAGAGCATCATGATCTTGGAAAGGTTACCGTTGATAGTACCCTAAAAGCCTTGGTTAAACCCTCCAATGAGTTGGTAGTGGGCAAAGCAACCTTGGTAAAAGCAAGCCATGAAGCTAAAATATTCATGGCCGAGGTGCAGGGAATCGTGAATTACGATTTACGTAGCGAAACCAGTGTAGCAAGCAGAATTGCAGGCCGTTTGGAAAAATTATGGATCAAATACAATTATCAGCCAGTTAGCAAAGGGCAGTTGCTTTTTGAAATCTATGCCCCAGATTTGGCGGCGGCACAACAGGAGTTGATTTACCTCTCACAAAGTGAGGGTGATCAACAGCTGTTGGAAAGAGCGAAACAACGTTTAATGCTGTTGGGAATGAGCGCACAAAGTGTTCAAGCAGTGTTACGTAGTAAGAAGGTTAACTATCGCATTCCGGTATATAGCCCTACCGATGGTTTTATTCTAGAAAAATCAGCGGCCAGTGCGGGACCTGCAGCACCGAGCTCTTCGATGACTCCAAGTAGCAGTAGTGGTGGCGATGGCATGTCCGGAATGAGTGGCGGCGGTAGTGCCAGTGCTGCTCCTGCACCTACAAAGGTAGAGAGTACACCTGTGCTATTACGTGAAGGACAATACGTAAGTGCAGGCGAAGCGCTATTTACCATTTATCAAAGCAATCAATTACTAGCTGAATTTATGTTGAAACCCGATTTAGCTGCTTTTGTGGGAAAAGGCACCAAGCTTGCGTTCTTTAAAACAGCAGATAGGGAAGGTACTTTTCAAACTGCTGCCATTGGCATGATACAACCTACCATTAAAGCTGGCGAGAACTTTACCTTGGCCAGGGTTTACCTTAATCAAAAGGGTTTTAAGGCTGGAGAAATATTAACGGCTAAAATTCCTGTACTGGTACCTCGTAGTTATTGGTTGCCAGCATCAGCAGTGCTAACTATGGGTAATAAAAGTATTGTGTTTAAAAAGGAGGGTGCTGTGATGGTCGCTCAAGACATTCAAACCGGAATAAGAATGGATGGTATGGTGCAGGTTAAAAGCGATATTGCTGATTGGCAGTTGGCTAAAAATTCTGCTTATTTAGTTGATAGTGAAAGTTTTGTGAAATCAAAATAACAAGGTGATGAAAATTACAATAAACTTATGGTTGGCTTTGTTGGTATCGTGGGTTTTGTTGGGCTGTAAAGGCGGTAGCAACGAAACCGAAAAAGGACATGAGGCCCATGCTGGCGGAGGTGTTAAAGAGGCTGAAAAAGCTGCTCAGACCTTTACCTGTCCTATGCACCCGCAAGTGGTCAAACATGAAATGGGTACTTGTCCCATTTGTGGAATGGATTTGGTTCCATTTGAAAAGAACAGCAATGATAAAAGTGTAAAAGTAGATGCCCAAAGGCAGTTGCTGGCCAATATTGGTACCCTTAAAATAGGCGAGGCAGGACAGGTGAATAACCAGACCGTGCTGAATGGAAAATTAGTAGTGAATCCTCAACAAAGCAATTATATCTCTGCCCGTATTGCGGGAAGAGTTGAGCAGCTTTACGTACGAGAAACAGGTGTAGCGATTGCTAAAGGACAGGCGCTGTTCAAACTTTATTCTGAGCAGTTGGCAACCTTACAACAAGAATATTTAATGGCCTTGGCACAGCAACAGCAGTTTGCTGGCGACAAATTGGAGCAACAATTGGTAGCATCGGCCAAACAAAAATTATTGCTATATGGGCAAACGGAAGCACAGGTGCAAAGTTTGGGTAAAACCAAACAAAAAAGCCCTTATGTAACCGTTTATGCTACGCAAGGGGGAATTGTGGCCGAGTTAAACGTTACCCAAGGACAATACGTGTCGGAAGGAACTCCTTTGATGCGTTTAGAGGGCTACCAACAATTATGGGTAGAGGCCGACCTTTACCCTAATGAAGCAAAACTGGTTAAAACTGGTCAAAAGCTAAAAGTAATTGTGAATGGTTGGGAAGACCAAGTCCAGTGGATGACCGTTGATTTTATTAATCCGTCGTTACAAGCGGGTACGCAGCTTACCCAAATGAGAGGAAGTATCCCAAATGTGAAAGGTCAATGGCAACCAGGTTTGCAGGTTAAAGTACTGTTGGATGGAGAAAGCGCTAGCAAAGGACTAACCTTGCCGATTGATGCCGTAATAAAGGATGGGAAGGGTGAACATGTATGGGTTAAAACAGGTAAGGATAGTTTCGAACCGAAGGCCGTAACTACAGGATCTGCTAACGAAAGTAATGTGGTTATTACTTCGGGACTTCATGCAGGTGATGAGATTGTAGTTACTGGTGCCTATTTGTTGTATAGTGAATATGTGCTAAAGAGAGGTAAACATCCTTTGGGATAAATTGTCAGCATGTCCAATCGAGTTTAATTACGCCTCAATAGCCGGCGTGGCTTAGTCCTTTTTTATGGAAAAAAGGACTAAAAACCACCGACTGCGTCTGGCGCTGGAAAGTTGGTGGTTGGGCAAATTGCTGCTAGCCGCACCAGCCAAGGTCGGATGTAACGGAGAACGTAGAGATTGGTGGGCTATCGCCTCACAACTTAAATATGTTGGAGTGAACTTTGACAAACTTTCAAAGTTTGTCAAAGTTTATTATTGTAATAAAAAAATGATTAAAAATATGAAAGCAATAGTAGGTTTATTAGTAGGAACAGTATTATTAGCAGCATGCAATACCACTTCAGAAAAGAAAGAAGAACACCAGCATCGGCATGCTGTTCAACAGGAAACAAAACAGGAAAATAACGTAAAGCCTAGCAATAACCAGGTGAGTTTAAAAGATGGTGAGTTGAATTTGGTTTATCAGCAATATTTATTACTGAACAAAGCCTTAGTAAATTCAGATATGGCTGGAGCTAAAGAAGCTGGAATGGCCATTGAACTTGGAGCAAAGGCTTTAAATAATGGTGCTAAGCTGGCCAACTTGGCGGCAAAAATTACTGCTGCGGCTAATATTGAAGCGCAAAGAACATTGTTCTCCGATTTAAGCAATGAAATGGTCACCAAAGTAAAAGCGACAGGTATACAATCGGGCGAAGTATATGTTGAGTATTGTCCTATGGCTTTAAACGATAAAGGGGCATCTTGGCTCAGCAACCAAAAGGAAATCAAAAACCCATATTATGGCGCAAGTATGCTGGAATGTGGCGAGGTTAAGGAAACTTTGAAATAGTGACTAGGGGTTAGTATTTAAGGATTCATAAGTTTCCATTTGAATAGCCAGTTAGCTAATTCGTCTGTGACTAACTTTTTGCGAAAATAATCTCTTTGAAGCGAACAAAGCAATTTTATATTTGTATGATGAGCGTTTTCAATATAACCTAACGAAAAGGGAACTTATATGGAGAAAGAGGAACTTAAACAAAAGAATAGCAGTTTGTCAGTAGTGATGATTGGCGTCAACCTATTTCTACTACTTATTTTCTTTAACATCACGTCCAATTCAGAAAATGAAGAGTTTGAAGCCCTGATTTTAATGTGCTTTGCTTTTGTAGTGCTGGTGGGTTTATACGCTTTTAGTTATCATGGAAAAGCCTACCGGGCAGGTAAGTGGATTTTTGGCATCGCTTTATTCATTTTCTTGATCTTTTTAGGTTTCTTTTGGTACGCGGCACAACTGGGTAAAGCCTTTCAACATTGATCAGATTTATGAAATTTAATCTTGTTAATAAAATATATATCGGCATTGCCCTAGTTTTGGTATTGGCTAGCATTTGGAAGATATGGCAATTTAAACCTTGGGATAGGCACTATTTTTTTGCCAGCGTAAGCACACCTTATACTTTTCCCATCTATATCCGCGACATTTATTTTGTATATCCTGCGGAAGATGAGTACGGTGAAGGTTTTTCATATACTAGAGATGAGGTGAATAATTTTAACAGTCACTGGGGTGCAGAATATTTCTCTCCTCGCGTATCAGATCCACTGCGTTTCCCTAAGCAAATGGTGCTGCAATATGTTTCATACAGAGATAAGAAGTTTTATAGAGATACTTTGGATTTGCCCCAGCAACTGATTGAGAATACTTTTAAGGAAGCAAAGAAAAATAATCAGATGATAACTATGTCTACAAACCTTGGCGGTGATGAAAAGCAGGGACTACATTTTGTAGTGGGTATTGCCAATGATGGAAACTTGATCATTTGGTTAAGGGGAATGAATTTAGAGAAAGTATTATTGAAGAAGCAGTTAAAAGCTCGCGAACCTAAGGCGGAGGATTTATATTATGCGAAGCCGTTGAGTAAACAGGAATACTATGGTCAGATGTTTAGGTTTATTCCCGATACCTTGAAAAACTTAATTAGCAATGGAGTGGATCGCAATGCGAACTATCTTGACAGTCCAACGCATTACATCGAATTAAATAAAGAATATTGGGAAGCCGAGAAGAAGCGTAACAAATAATTGTTATATGGTTTGATTGTTAAATTGTTTTAATCAATAAAGGGTGAATAACTTCTAAATCATCATTGCTTAAGATTCCTCCTGTACTCGGAATGACAGGCTAATTATGATTACCTCACTTGAAACTTCTCTCTATACTGCGTTGGGGTCATGCCTACGCTTTTCTTAAAAACTTTCCTAAACGCCTTTGCATCATTGTAACCAGAACTATAAATGATCTCGTTCATTTGCTGACTTGTTTTCTCCAAAAGCTGTTTGGCTGCTTCAATTCTGGTTTGCTGTAGGTATTCGATAGGAGTAATGCCCGTAATTAACTTAAAACGACGAACAATGTTTCTACGGCTTGTGGGAATATCTTTGATCAGCTCCTCAATAGTTGCCGCGTCCTGATAGTTCTGTTCTATCTTTCGTTGCGCTTTGGCTACTAATTCGTCAGTATGATCTTTGGAAGGCTGGAAAGTGCTAAAGTACGATTGGTTTTCGCGATCCATATCAATGGCAAATACTTTGGCAATGCGGATGGCCATTTCCCTGCCGCAATACTCGTGTACCAAGTGAAGCAATAAGTGGAATGAGGAAGTGGCCCCACCACTGGTGTATAAACGGCCATCCTGTGTTACCGTCTTATCAGCTTTAAGCTTCACTTCGGGGAAGGCATTGGCAAAGCCGTTACTGGCATCCACATGGGTAGTGGCAATTTTTCCATTTAATAGCCCGCTGGCTCCTAATAAAAAAGCCCCTGTGCAAAAACTACCTAAACAAGCGCCCTTTTGGTATTGTGCAATCAAATGGGGTATACATTTTTGGTTGGCCATTAATGATTCCTGCATATTATCAGAAGTAAAGGCTGGAATTAAAATGATTTGCATCAAAGGGGCATCTTTTAATGCGGTGAGTTGATAGCCTAAAGCTTCTTTGGTATGTTCAATAGTTTCTTCACTAGCCAGTAAATAAATGTCAAAAGGAGCTGCTTGTTGGCTAGCGGCCGAAAACTTATTCACCGTTTCGAATACTTCCAATACTGCTGCTACGCTTAATAGCTTGTAGTCTTTGCTCAAAAGCAATCCTATTTTTTTCATGTCTATACTTTAGGTTAATCTAAATTAAGAAAAATGTCCTAAATGCCCCCGAACTTTGACAACAATGACAGTCCTTAGTTCGCTAAAACGACTGTAACTTAGTATTATAAAATTTAAAGCTATGGACATTAAACCAATTAGTAACAGAATTTACGGGTTTTTAGTGCTGTATGACATGCACACTACCTATTACCATAATGTGTTAGATGGTATTAAAGACGAAGACGCCCTTAAGCGTTTAGACACCAAAGCCAACCATATTGCTTGGATTGCAGGAAGTTTGCTGCAAGAACGTTTTGAACTAGCCAACCTAATGGGACTTTCTTTAAAACAAAGTGCAGATGAATTGTTCAAACATCATCAAGGCATCAAAGATGGAGTAAAGTATCCATCATTAAAAAGCTATGAAGCTGAGTGGGATCACATTTCACCGCTATTAAGAGAAAAACTTTTAAATGTTAGCGATGAGGAATTGGATAAGGTGATTGATTTTCCGGTGGAACAAATGAGTTTTCCTTTGTTTGAAATGGCGAGTTTCACTACCTATCGTGAAGCCAATTGTATTGGTCAAATTGCCCTGTGGCGTAGGTTATTAGGTTATGAGGCAATGAAATACATGTAGTAATGGAAAACAAAGCAATAATAGTAGACACGCTAGAAAGCACTTTTGCTGAATTAGAAAAGGCAATTAAACGCTTTGATGGAAGTAATTTTAACCAAAAGCCAGCAAGAGGTGGGTGGACGCCCGGTCAAGTAGCACAACATTTAGCCTTGGCAGGTACAGGAATTGATAGGGTGCTATTGGGTGCTACCCGAGAAACGGAAGGTGCTGCGGACAAACAGGTGGCCAGCATTAAGGAAGTATTCCTCAATTTTGATTTCAAGATGACTTCGCCCGATTTTATTGATCCCGCAAACGAAGACTATGACCAAAATACTTTGTTGAATAAACTAAATGACATCGGTAAAACCTTAGTTAAACTTACTACAGATTTAGATTTAAGTATTACCTGCCTAGATTTTGAAGTGCCGGTATGGGGACATTTGACCCGTTTGGAACTCATCTATTTTGTGATTTACCATACCCAACGTCATACCCGACAACTTCAGCAATTGGATTTTTAAAAAGATGTCTTAAATGCCCTTAAAGTTGACCCATTCAGCAATGTTGAAAGCTAGGAACGGCAGCTAAATTTGTATCATACATTTATATCAAATCAAAATAATAAAACTATGATTATCAATCCTTATTTAAACTTTAACGGTAATACCGAAGAAGTTTTCAATTTTTACAAATCAGTTTTTGGAGGAGATTTTCCTTTCTTGATGCGCTTTAACCAACTACCTCCAGAAGTTGATGATCAAGGTGGTTGCGTAGACCAAGGTATTCCTGAGGACGAAGCTAATGGCATTATGCATATTGCCCTACCTATTGGTAACAGCATGTTAATGGGTACTGATGTAGTATCTACTATGCCACAGGTAACTGCTGGTACTAATATCTCGCTTTGTGTAAGCGTAGACAGTCGTGAAGATGCCGATAGAATTTTTAATGCCTTAAGCCAAGGAGGTAATGTACAAATGCCAATGGCCGATATGTTTTGGGGCGATTACTATGGCATGTTGACCGACAAGTTCCAAATCCAATGGATGGTGAGCTATAACGAAGCGCAACAAGGTAAGGCAGCTCAACAATAGTACACCTTCTTCACTCATCAATTATTAAACTTAAAAGAAATGGCCAGGAAAATATTTGTAAATATTCCTGTAAAGGATTTAAACAAGGCAATTGAGTTTTATACCAAATTGGGATTTAGCTTTAATCAGCAGTTCACCGACGAAAATGCGACCAGCATGATTGTATCAGACGATATTATGGTAATGTTGTTAAGAGAGGATTTTTTCAAAACCTTTACAAACAAGCCTTTGGTAAATGCAAAACAAAACACTGAGGTGTTAATTTGTATTTCTGCCGAAAGTAGGGAAGAAGTAGATGAAATGGTTCGTTTGGCTATAGCTGCAGGTGGTACCTCACCCATGCCTAAACAAGATCATGGCTGGATGTACGGCCACGGTTTTGAAGACCTAGATGGACACATGTGGGAAATAGCTTATATGGATATGAGTGCCATTCCAGAAAATCCTTAAATAAAATTTATGGTGCAGCGTTTGGACTTTCAAATGTTGCACCATTAACCTTTCGGCCGATGATTGAAACAATACCGTTTTATGTGAGTTTTGTATTTGTGATCACTACAGTGGCTACCTTGCTGTATTTTACTCAAATTTTGAAACCGGTAGTTAAATCACAAGTATGGTATAAAATAGTTTTTGGGCTTATGTTTTGGTTGCTTATCCAAGGTTTATTTGGTTTTAGCGGCTTTTATGGAAACGACAAAGATGCTATTCCTCCAAAAATAGTGTTGTTTGGTATACTGCCTGCGCTTTCATTCATCGCGTTTGTATTTCTGAACACTGCAACACGAAGAATGATTGGGTCTCTTTCTTTAAAACAACTTATATGTTTAAGTGTTATACGTATTCCAGTTGAGCTGGTGTTGTTTTGGTTGTATCTGTATGGCGCTATTCCGAAATTGATGACTTTTGAAGGACGTAATTTTGATATATTGGCAGGGATCAGCGCACCCATAGTGGTTTATTATGCTTTTCGCAACCATTCCGCTAACCGTAAAATGTTAATGGTTTGGAATTTATTGAGCTTGGTGTTGCTGTTAAATATTATTATTAACGCCGTTCTTTCTGCCCCTTCGCCATTCCAACAATTTGCCTTTGACCAACCCAACATTGCTTTATTATATTTTCCATTTAATTGGCTGCCAACTTTTATAGTGCCAGTTATCCTATTTAGTCATTTAGTATCTTTATATCGGCTTTTTAAGGGTAAATAGATTTTTTGATATGGTTGAGGTGTTTAAAACAAACATAGACGATAGTGCAATTGCCCAGCAAATTATCAGCGAGATAAAAGCATTCCCTTTGAACCTTGATGCAAGTTTCGACCTCGATGATTGTGATCGTATTTTGCGTGTATGTGGAAGTTTTGAACCTCTTGAACTGAAAGACCAAATCGTAGCCCTTCTAAACTCGAAAGACTATCTGGCTATTCCTTTAGATGATGACACCAGCTTCACCACATATTTATCAGAAGAGCATTTAGTAGGTGTTCAAAATGGAATAATCGCCTTTTTGAGTATTCGATAATGCTCAATTCCCATCGAAAATACGTGGCTTTATGCCACTAATTGCGGTATATGTTAGCTTCTAATTTTTAAATTTCTTAAAACTTTTGTGGCGCTTAATCCTTAACTTTATAAAGATTAAATATCAAGATTATGTTAAGGAAAACTTCATTATTGATAGCGTTCATAGCGTTTTCGCTACAATTATTTGCACAAAAGAAAGACGATATACTTGGAAAATGGATTAACCCTTCAGGCGAAGGCCAAATAGAAATCTACAAACGTGGAGAGAAATTTTTTGGTAAGTTGGTTTGGATCAAGGAGCCTAACGATGAAAAGGGAAAGCCTAAAACCGATGAAAAGAATCCTAACGAAAGCCTGCGCAATAAGCCCATTTTGGGTTTGGAAATTCTGAAAAACTTTGAATTTGAAGGCGGTAAATGGCAAGATGGAACTATTTACGATCCCAAATCAGGTAAAACATATAGTTGTAAACTTACACTAAAAGAGCCCAATCAGCTTAGTATTAGAGGCTATATTGGTGTTTCATTAATAGGTAGAACCGAAGTTTGGAAAAGAATAAAATAATGCGCCAGCTCTTCAAAATCATGCTATTCGTAGCATTGCCGTTTTGGGCCGTTGCTCAAAACTATCAGCTTAAACCTTTAGTTACTGATGCCAAAACCAGTATGCGGGGCTTATCTGTAGTGAATAAGAAAGTAATTTGGGTAAGTGGAAGCAGGGGCACTATTGGCCGATCGGTAGATGGTGGTAAAACTTGGCAATGGATACAGCCAAAAGGCTACGAAAAATTAGATTTTAGGGATATTCAAGCTTTTGACCAACACAAGGCAATTATAGTAAATGCAGGCTCACCAGCCTATGTTTTATCTACTGTTGATGGTGGTAAAACATGGCGAGAAAACTATAAAAATACAGATAGCGCAGCTTTCTTAAATGGAATGGATTTTTGGGATAGCCAAAACGGGATCATATTTGGTGATCCAATTAACCATCAAATGCAATTGCTACGCACTGACGATGGTGGGCTCACTTGGAAAAATATCTCAGCACAATTAAAACAGCCGATGCAAGTAGGAGAAGCTGGTTTTGCTGCTAGTGGTACCTCCATCAAAACCATGGGAAACGGAAAAGTTTGGATTGCTACTGGAGGAGTGGTGTCAAATATCTACTACTCTACCAATTATGGTAAAAGCTGGAAAGTGTTTAAATGTCCAATATTACAGGGAGAAAGTAGTACCGGCGTGTTTTCAATTGATTTTTTTAGTGAAAGTAACGGTGTAGCGGTAGGTGGTAACTATTTGAACGATAAGGATAACCAAAACAATGTTCTACTGAGCAGCAATGGCGGGAAAAAATGGAAAAAACCAGATCAGCCAGTATCAGGTTACCGCTCGGGAGTTACTTTTGTAACTAAGGATATTTTGGTAGCTACGGGTACTTCCGGTACCGATATCTCAACCGATGGCGGTAAACGTTGGCGGAATATTTCTAATTTAAGTTTTAATGCTGTGAAAGCAGCTGATGGTCTGGTCATATTGGTAGGTGGTAAGGGCCATATTTACAGCTTAGACACTGTTCAGTAATATCTCGTTTCCACATTGTGGGGAATTTAATACTCCTAAAACGGATGCTTAAGGCTATATTTGTGGTCTGTAGCTACTTTATTTAAGCTTTTAGACGCATTCTAATAAGTGGTAGGAAAATTGCAATGTCATTCAATATAACAGGAGTAAAATGTCGAAAATATTAATTGCTGAAGATGAAGTTTTGATGCTTAAAGCACTAGAATTTAAGCTAAAAAAAGATGGCTATCAAGTTGATGTGGCTGCTGATGGCAGACAAGCCATGGAAAAGGTGAAGAGCAATACCTACGACTTGATTCTTACGGATATTATGATGCCTTTTGTAGGCGGTATGGAAATTTTGAGCTATATCAAAAATGATCCGATTAAGAAGAGTACTCCAGTGTTATTGATTTCTGCGGTGGGTTTAGAAAATGTGGTGTTAGAAGGTTTCCATTTAGGAGCCGATGACTTTATTTACAAGCCCTTTAACCTTAACGAACTTTCCGTTAGGATTAAAAGATATATCAAGCAGAACGTTTTTTAATAAACGAATGGCCAAAGCATGAATTTTTTCCAAACGGTCTTTAACTACATCAGGGAAACCTATACTGATCGCTTATTTTATTTCCCTTCTAACATCAGGATTTCTCTCCTGATCATTCTCTTTTGTGTAATTGCCGTACTGGAGCTTTATATTTATATCAGCTTTAGGCGTGCGCAGCAAATCAAAAGAAAAAGAGAAGAGGCTAAGTGGAAAGAATACATCGACAATATGCTGGCTAACTTGGTGATTTTTGATGAAAGTGATAGCACAGAGGAAATTGTGGAGCATTTTTATCCTAAAATGAGTAAGCTGCCGTTACGTAACCCAATCGTAAATGAAGTTTTAATTGCTGAAATCCTTACCTATCATAAAAACTTTACAGGTAAAATACAGGAAGTGCTTTCTATTTTGTACCGTAGGTTGAATTTAGATAAGAAATCGAAAAGGAAAATCAATAATAAAAATTGGGAGATAAAGATAGAGGGAATACGTGAAGCTAATGAGATGCGCATTACAGAAATGGCGGGCGAGATCATTAAGTACACCGATGATGAAAACGCCCTTTTGAGGATGGAAGCTCAGGCCGCCTACATTAAGCTTTCTGAACAATATCCTTTCCGCTTTTTGGATAGGGCACAGGAACGCATTTTAGACTGGCACCAAGTGGTGTTGTTCGAAATCATTACCAAAAACAAGCAATTGAGTATCCCTTCCTTTTCTCATTGGTTGCGTTCGCCAAATGACACTGTGGTCATGCTCTGTTTAAAGTTGATTGAACATTTTATGCAGTTTGATGCTGCCGAAGAAGTGCAGCGACTATTGAAGCATCATAATCCCAAAGTGGTGAAGAAATCAGTAGAAATCATTGGGAAATTAGAGCTTGCCGATGCGGAGAAGCACATGTTTGAGGTGTATTTTGATCAGCCAGAAGAAATTAAACTCGAAATATTAAATTCCTTGGGGAAAATATCTTCAGGTAACTATAATGATTTCTTGTCGTCGAGGATTTACTCCAGCGATTTGAAGATCAAGAAAGAAGCACTTTATGCCATTAAGAGAAACCCAGATCATGGTGAAGAAAGGCTTCGTGAAATCTACAAACAAACTACCTTAGAAAACCAAGCCCTGATCAAGCACGTTTTAGACCACCGTATTAAGCCCTAATGAGAGAGTTTTTAGCCACTTTTGAGACATTCTTTAATAATGCGATATTTTATTACGCTTTGTTCGTAATGGGTTCGTACGTGGTGCTCACCTTGCTATCGGCCATTGAAATGAATGGCTATATGAAGAAGAACAGCTACGTGAACTATCGCGAAATATTAGTGTCGCCTTTAGCGCCTTCGGTATCTATTTTGGCACCAGCATATAACGAAGAAGCAACCATTATTGAAAACATACGTTCGCTGCTTTCGCTCCATTATGGTAATTACGAGGTAATCATTATTAACGACGGGAGTAAGGACAATACCTTCCAGCGGATGTTTGATTATTACCAATTGGAGAAAGTTGATTTTGCGGTAAACTATCAAATTAAATGCAACGAAATACGAGGAGTTTATAAATCAAAGTTGCCCTCTTTCTCGAAGCTTACGGTAGTAGATAAAGTGAACGGTGGTAAGTCTGACGCCCTTAATGCGGGAATTAACGTATCTGGAAAAGACCTGATTCTGTGTATTGATGTAGATTGTATTGTACAAGAAGATGCGCTGTTGAAATTGGCCAAACCTTATTTAGAGGAGAAATATCAGGTCATTGCTACTGGCGGGGTGGTCCGTATTGCTAACTCTTGCAAGGTTGAAGATGGTAAATTGGTAGAAGTGAACATGCCTAAGAATTTATGGCCACGTTTCCAGGTATTGGAATACATCAGAGCCTTTTTAATGGGACGTATGGCTTGGAGCAGACTGAACGGTTTGCTGATCATTTCAGGAGCAATGGGCTTGTTCGATAAAAATATTGTGATCAAGGTAGGTGGTTATGATCATAGCACTGTAGGCGAGGATATGGAGCTGGTAGTGAGAATGCGCCGATATATGTACGAGCAGGACAGAAGATTTAAAGTAGTTTACATCCCCGATCCTTTGTGTTGGACGGAAGCTCCAGGTGATCTAGAGATTTTGGGACGGCAGCGTAACCGTTGGACAAGAGGCACCATTGAAACGTTGTGGATGCACAAAGATCTTTTCTTTAATCCCAGATATGGGGTTTTGGGGATGTTGAGTTATCCTTACTGGTTTTTCTTTGAGTGGTTAGCGCCTATTATTGAATTTTTGGGGATCAGCGTTTTTGTATTATTGGCCATTATGGGTAACATCAACTGGGAATTTTCGCTGATCTTGATTTCCATGGTTTACTTTTTCTCGCTGGCACTGTCAACAGTGGCCATTCTTTTCGAAGAAATGTCGTACCAGCAATATACCAAAGGGGGCGATTTGGTGAAACTATTATTGGCCGCCTTTTTAGAGCCTGTTTTGTATCATCCTTTAACGGTGTACTGGGCTATTAAAGGAAATATACATAAGTTCACAGGAAAGAATAATTGGGGAGCAATGACCCGTAAAGGTTTTACAGACAAAAAGAATACCGACGAAGTACCACAACAAACCACGACTATTTAGACAGATATGGAAAATACTTTTTTTGAAGCGCCAGAATATCCGGTTTTAGACAAATTTAAGAACAGTGCCATCTTGTTTCTCAAATATTCGGTGGCTTTGTTCGCAACCGTATTTTTTATTAAACTACTGGAATATACTTACATCATCATCAAGGGTGATATTCCGTCAGGATTTTTCTTGTTGGCGTTAAAATCATTGTTTTTTGATGTGATTTTTGTGCTTAAATGTTTGCCAGTGCTCTATCTGCCTTTTCTACTGTTCTTCTTTTCATTGAAAGTGAGAAAACAGATCTACGTTGCTGCGGGTGTCATCTTTAGCATCTATATCCTCATTTATCTGCTGTTGCTCAAATACTTTTTTACGGCATTGGTACCGTTAGGATCTGATTTTTATGGCTATTCCTATGCTGATATCAAGCAAACAGTAGCTGCAGGTTTAAGTATCGACTTTTTGAGCATTGTTATTTTTATACTACCATTTGTATTTTTATGGTTTGCACTTAAGCTGGCCGCAAGGATCAAAAACTTCAATTATCGTATATCCATAGGGGTGCTGATCACATCGTTGGCATTGCTTTATTTTAATGTTTCTTCTTTGCCATCGCCGGCGGGTTTTAAGAAAGATTACGACTATAACGTAGCCATTAACAAACAAGCGTTTTTCTTTGAGAATAGCTATGCCTACTTTTTTGATAATGAGCCGAATGTAGATATTTATGCGGCCAATTATTTTGAAGACGGAGCCGATGGCGATAATGCCCTTAGGCCGCAAATGAAATATGTAAATAGTGCCTATCCATTTTTACGTGAGGAGAATACTGTTGATGTGCTGGGCAATTTTTTTAATGTTGATAGTGCAAGAAGACCCAATATTGTTTTCATACAGGTAGAAGGCCTAGGTAGGGCTTTTAGTGGGCCAAATTCTTATTTAGGTAGTTTTACACCATTTTTGGATCAACTAAGAGGCAGGAGTTTGTATTTCGAAAATTTTTTGGCTGCGCAGGGACGTACTTTTGCCTCATTACCTTCCATTTTAGGCTCCCTACCATTTTTTGAGAAAGGTTATAACGAATTGGGTAATCGTATGCCTAAGGCTTTTACCACCTTGAGTTTGCTGAAACATAATGGCTACCACTCTTCGTTTTTAATGAGTACAGATGTTGCTTTTGACAACGAAGGGCTTTTTATCAGGTCGCAAGGCGTTGATCAATTGATTTCTAAAGCTAACTTTAGCGAATTTCCTGCAACGCATAATTCATATTGGGGTTATCCGGATTTGGATTTAATGAAAAAGGCGATTGGTTTTTATGCCAAGCTACCGGGGCATCAACCTTTTGTGAGCTATATCCAAACTATTTCTATGCACACGCCCTACAAGGTGCCCGAAATGGATCGTTATTATGGCTTAATGGAAAGCCAAATGAACAAATTGGGTTTTGATGAAGGACAAAAAGGGGAGCATAGAAATTACAAAGATCAGTACGCTACTATTATGTATAGTGATGAGGCATTGAAATATTTCTTTCAAGAGTTTGCCAAATTGCCTGCTTATAGGAATACTATTTTTATTATTACTGGTGATCATAGGCTTCCGGAAATTCCGATGTCGACTAAAATAGATCGCTACCATGTACCTTTGATCATTTACTCACCAATGCTTAAGCGTAGTGCCAGCATTAGGGCCATATCAAGCCATTTGGATATTGCACCTTCCTTAATGAAATTTTTGAGAGCTAATTATAAAGTAAGAACGCCTGATTTGGTAACTTGGGTAGGCACTGGTTTAGATACGGTGAGACAGTTTAGAAATGTACATCGTTATCCACTTAAACAAACGGTAAGCGATTTGATAGACTATGTTTCAGGGGAGTATTTTTTAAATGGCCAAACCTTGTTTAACATTGGCGATAATCTTGATTTGCAACCGATGCAGGATGATAACCGAAAAAATCAATTACTTGGTGAGTTTAATCAATATAAATCGCAGAACAATCAAATAACGCAAACACTTAAGCTATTGCCCGATAGTGTTTATAAGAAATTTAAGCCTTAGGCTTAAAGCATGTAACTAAAATGAGAGCTAACCTCGTGGGTTTCCAACCTGCGAGGTTTTTTATTAGAGGTTTCTTGTGCTTTAAAGATTCCCAATCGAGTTGGGAATGACGAGGAAATAGCGTTGGTGCCTGATGGGATAAATTACGAAAGTCTGTTGTTATTTAGCCCCGACAGCAATGAAAAGCTCGCAAGCGAGCAAAGCGAGTGCGGACTTGTAATGAATGGCGGGACTATCGGGATTTATTTGTAGGAATTGTACGCTCCCAAAAATCAACAATTATTATTGGAAAAAACAGCTGCGTAGTGAAAATTGTAAAGCTTAGTTATCGAAAACGATACTGATAATAGCTATTCTTCTTCTGCTTTCATATCTCTGTAATAATCATCAAGTATTTTGTTGATCATTGGGCGATAAAATTCCCAGAAGAAACTCACCCTTTCGGCAGCAATGTCATCATTGTAAAAAAGCTTACGGAAAATACTGATTCCTTTAAAGTAGGAGCCACCTTGTGAAATAGGATTGTCGGCAAAGTCACCACAGAAATAGTAAAACTTATAATCCTTTCTATAGTGCTCAATAATTGCGGGAAATTGCGAGGGAATATTGTTGTCGGCCAGTATTTTAGCTCCAGCATTATTTACCTTAAGATCGTAAAAGGAAATGATTTTATTGGACCTTGAAGTTTGTATGATGTCGAACCAGAAAGGGTATTTCATGGTTTTTGGAATATTATACCTTTCACGTTCTTCTTTTCTGGTCAGGATATAAGGTACCTCGCCGTTGAGGTGGTTAACAAATTCCAATACTACAATTTTGTCGCTTTTATGAACAAAGGCAATTCCGGATCTTTTAAAAGGCCATTGGTTATTGTTTTGGGCTTTGTAGTTTTCTACGAGCCATCTAGGTAGTTCTTTGTTGCGTACAGTGTCGAAAGAATCGAAATATTTACCCACCCAACCTGTCCATTTAATCTTGAAAGTTTGCTCAAAATCTCGGGCCACAGTACCCGAAGTAGGTGTGGCAAAGGTGTTGAACTCGGTAACGATGAGTTTTTTCTTTTGCTTCATTTTCTTTAACAAAAGCATATCTTGTGGCGATAAGCCCCCGTAAAGTAAACGTTGCCTTTCGGTAATGTTTTTGGCCAAATACCACTCTTTGGAGTAAATTCCGTAGGTGTCGGTAATGTAAGCCATATCAGCGTGAACACTTAATTTTTCCAAGTCTTCATCAGTAGCTCTTTCCAAGCCTTTTAGGTCATATTTTTTGTTTTTGTTAGGGAAAAAACCGAAATAATCTCTACCTACTTTGTATAGATCCTTAGAGGTTTTGGAGTATTTGTTGTTGCGCAATACCCATGTAAGGGAAGCGTGTTCCTGCCCTGTTTTAAATAATACCGTTTTATCTACGATGGCAATTACCAGTTTTGTTTTTGGCCAGAAAAACCAAACCAAAAACATCCAAAGGGGCATGGCAATAACTAAATAGAATAATATGGTGCTGATGATTCCACGCTTCATTCTAAAATCTCTTAATTAATGAAAGACCCAGACCAATTTGGTTGCCCCATTCGTCGGTACGATATTCTTCATGGAACCACAGGCCACTAGCAGCCAAGGTAAAGTTGCGGAAGAGGTCTCTAGAGTAGTTTAAACCTAATTTGTAGGTGTTTAAATTGCCTGTTCCCATAATGTTCCTAGCCCTGTCGTCGGGCGAAACCCCTGTGCCAATCTGAAAACCAATGAAGTTGTATCGGTCAGAGAAATAATATCTTGTACTAAAAGTGTAAGAGTGGGAGAAAACATCTACGTCAGGCGACAAATAGGTTTTTAAGTTGAAATAAAAATTGCCTGTGTATTTTCCCAAAGCAAGTACATAAATATAGGTTTTGGTGGGATTAAAATCCAAATACCGGAAACCTGTTTCGGCGTCGAAGCTTTTAGGTAGCGTATAATAAAGTGAAACACCAGCCCTAAACCTAGGGAAAATGTCAGACTGTGAATAACCTGCGCCAACGTAAGCGTAAATACCTTTTGAAATGGAAGGGTAGGCTTCAATTTCTCCCTGTAAACCGTCGCTTCTGAAACGGTTGCTATACATTAATCTGCCAGTTACAGAGCCTAGGGAAGTGTTTCGAGTATAATCTATAGAAGCATAATGCCAAGGGTCGTCAAAACGTTTGTCGAAATAAACATATTCATAGCTTACATCAATGAGGTTTTTAGTGTTTTCGCTCCTCAGCATTTGGTAATAGCTTTTTACGGTATCTTGATCAGGGTTTTGTTTGCTGTAATTACGTAATATTGCCATAGCCTGTCTACTATCCTTTAAAGCATTAAGTGCCTTGGCTTTTTTTAGTAGTAGCTCCGTAGAGTTTGGATCGTAAAGTAGACCTTGATTGGCATGGTCTAAGGCTCTGGTGTAGTTTTCATTCCAGTATTCCAAGTCAAATATGGCCGAATATGCCTCAATGTTTTTTGGTTCTTTGGCCAGTACTTGGTTAAACTGATAACGTGCGCTGTCCAAATGATCGCTCCAAGTATAAACCCTTCCTAGAAATAAGCGTATGTCTGCATAATCGGGACTTTTTTGTAAAGCCGTTTTTAGCAGGTTGATGATCTGCGGATAGTTCTGCTTTTCTTTAGGAATATTTCTAGCTTGCGTAAACAACTCGTCGGAAGTTAGACTATTGGTATCTTGAGCAAACACAAGGCCTGTAAATAGTACTTGTAAACTCAGCGCAATCGATAAAAATCTAAAAAGGGTTTTTGTCATGAGATTGGTCAATTCAATTAGCATACCAATAGGTGAAAATTAGCTCCTCATTGAGATATTGTCACAATAAATGCTCTGGAGGGTACTCTACAAAGCTCTAAATTACTAAGAGTGGTGCTACTTACAAAACGGTAGGCAAAACTTTAGGAAAAAAAATCTACAATTTGGGGGAATATGACCTTTATTCTATTTTTTGGTACTTTTGCATTTCAAAGAAAATACGCTCTATAATTTAAATTAATCAGTAAGGAAGAAGACCAATACCGCTCAAAGATGGATCTAGATGATAGGCTTGAGGAACTGAGGTGCATTGCCGATGAACTGCCAGTTCCTATTATTGTGCAGCAAGTACCCAATTATGGTGTAGTTTATATGAATAAAGTGGGCTTGGATATTTTGGGAGTTGACTTGAGCGAGCTGCAGACTATTGATCCAAGGGAGTATGTTACTCGTTATTTCAATATTGATGATGATAAGGACTATGCCGCAAAAATTAAGCAGCGTTTGCAGCAAGTTTCAGAAAAAAGTACTTCTTACTTTCAACAGGTAAAGTCAAAAGATGGAACTTGGAAGCTTTACGCTAGCAATACTAAAGTATTTTTAAAAAATGAGCAAGGCGAAGTTACGCATTTAGTAACCACGGCCAGTCCGGTGGATCCTGAACATCATATCACGATTAAAGTTAATCGTTTAATGGATGATGTAAGGTTTTTGCGTAACAATGCAGTTGTATTTGGTAAGCTTTCGGCCAAGGAGATAGAAGTGTTAAAACTGATGGCTTTAGGTATAAGTTCTCCGGAAATTGCCGAACGTTTGTTTATTGCATTGGCTACAGTAGATACGCATAGGAGAAATATCCGCAAAAAGCTATCGCTCAAAAATAACTATGATGCGGTGAAGTTTGCCCATGCCTTTAATCTGCTTTAATAAAATCTACACCTTATTTGATAATTAAGTTTTGATAAAGAATGTTAAAACTTTCTTTGATAATAGCCTTATAACCGTCAATATCCTTACCGCTTGTGCCATTGGTGATTACTACGATACCAAATTTTTCTTTAGGGTCGAAAAACATGGCGCTGTATAAGCCATAGGCTGAACCGGTATGGCCTGTTAAGGTTTTGCCATCAATTAATTTGCTAGTTGTTCGCAAAGCGAGGCCGTAACTTTCGGGGCTACTAAGTGGCGTTTGCATTTGCTTAGCACTTTTTTTGGAAATGATTTTTGTTCCATTTACTTTGCCATAATTCATGTGCATGGTCATGTACTTTGCCAAATCAACGGCTGAAATTTTCATTCCGCCAGTAGGCGATAGCACAGGAGTGCTGTAGCCTAATTGATAAGTGCTTAGTTCTTCTCTGCGTGGTGCATAGGCCGATGGTGATAGTTTAAAAGCTTTATTTTCATATTCATATAAAGAAACAAAACGCGTAGCGTCCAAAGAGTCGATGCAATAACCACCATAAACGTTCAGGGGCGTAAGGATATGTTGTTTAACATAACTGTCGTAACGCTGTCCGGTAATGCGCTCGATTACGGCGCCGGCCATATTGAAGTTTAAGTTACAATACAGGTAAGCTGTCCCGGGTTGTTTATCGGTATAACATTTTTCCCAATTAGGATTTTTTGAAGGGTTGATGACATCTAGATTGAAATATCCCTGACTGTCGTTAATGCTAGAAGTATGCGATAATACCATTCTTAAGGTGATTACTGTTTCTGGAAATTTTGGATTGCGGATCTTAAAACCTACCAAATTGCCAAAGTCGTCATCCAAAGACAGTTTCTTGGCCTCGGCCAATTGCATCATAGAAGTTGCCGCAAAGGATTTAGAAATGGAGGCAATTCTAAAAATATCCGAATTGCTCAATGGTGTATTGTCCTCTACACTCTTTTTGCCAAACGAATGCTGATAGACCAGTTGATTGTTTTTGATCACGGCAACAGCTAAACCAACGGTTTCGGTTTTTGTCATGCTCTCTGCAATTTCACGTTCTATTTTTTCAAATTGTGCATAAGTAGGGAAGTAGAGGAATAGGGCTAACAGCGCAAGGGCAAGTTTCTTCATCACATGAATTGGTTTTGTTTAGTTCTAAGTTAATACTATTTTGGGAATGATTGTAAAAACTAATTGATTTGAATATGGTAAAAACGGAAACTATTATTGCAGTGAAAAATGTTCGTGAAAGTTCATTGTTTTATCAACAACTACTGGAATGTAAAAGTGAACATGGAGGTGATACTTTTGAAATTTTGACCAGTAACGGTCATGTGGTGCTATGTTTACATCATTGGGGCGAACATGAGCATCCAACCATGTTGAAACCCAGTGAACATAATGGCAATGGATTGATTTTGTTCTTTAGGGTTGATGACTTGCAAACAATATTCGAAAATGCTCAAAAACTTCATGCTGCTATAGAAAAAGAAATTCATTACAACGATAATTCCCTCAAGCATCAGTTTACCTTGAGAGATCCGGATGGATATTATTTGATCATTTCAGCATAGGGCTTACTTATCATATTTCCCTTCTTAGGTTTTTAAATTGTTTAGCTAAAGCTAAGCATAACAACTCTACCTTTAATTTTAATAAATTTGGAGATAAACAATCCAGTACCAAATGACAATTGAAGAACTTTTAGGGGATAAAGAAATAAAATCCAAAGAGAAAACGGAGATATTGAGTAAATGGCTCGTTGAAAAATCTCTACCTATTGACGAACTTATTGTTTTTGCAGAAAAGCAAAAAGACCCTATCAAAGCTACCTGTATAGAAGCCATTGAATATGCTACCCAAAAACATCCTGAAATTGCGGACGAAAATACTTTTGTTTTTGTAACCCATACACTTACCGCCAAAGCCCCCAGAATAAAATGGGAAAGTGCAAAAGTGATAGGGAATATCGCACATTTATTTAGTGAAAAATTAGAAACACCTATCTCCAATTTGTTGGCCAATACAACAGACGAAGGAACCGTGGTACGTTGGAGTGCGGCCTTTGCTTTAAGCCAAATTATTAAGTTGGAAACGGTACACAATACAAAACTGTTGCCTGCTGTGACACTTATTTGCGAAAAGGAAGAGAAGAAAAGCATCCAGAAAATATACCTCGACGCTTTTAAAAAACTGAAAAAGTAGGAAGTGGGACATTACTAAAAAAGAAGTACTTTTACTTGATTTCCTACTCACCAGTAACTGATGATAGCGCTGCCGAAAGAAACGATACTGCCCAATACAAATATTAGTACACTTTCTGTATTTGATCTGCTTAAGCACACCCAAAGTGGTGAGTTTATGGAGCGCAAAGACTTTCAGGATATTTACCCGCTAGCACTCGAGCTTAATAATGGTGTATTTACCAAAAAAGTAGCCATTGGTTTTCCAAAAATTGCTGTAAGTCAGCTGGGCAGTTCCCTGGTTTCTTCTTGTTCTTGCCATAATCCTTCCCAAAAATTATGTGAACACCAAGCAGAGGTCATTTACAGTATTTTGGAACAGAGAAATTTCCGCATCTTTTTTGACTCTCACTTAAGACATAAAATTTTACTGGTTTCGGCTAAGGAATATGGGGTAGAAGCCGAACCAGATTTGGATGCCTATTTTCAGTTGAACTATATCGAAGGTAAACTTCATATTGAAAGTAAGGTACAAGGCATGCTTAAAATAAATGAGCAAGCTCTTAAAAAAAATCTTGTTCCGCAACAGCAATCCATTTTGAAAAGCTTGGCGGTTCAGGATACTGGAAGAAAACAGATTTTGGTAATTGGCCGACACCGTTTTTATAGCCAATTGAGCTTTCTGTTAATGGAAACTGAAATTACCCAAGCAGGAAAAATAAAGGCGCCCATTCATAACATTGACCCTTTACAGTTGGTTTGGAAAGCACAACATCCTTCGGAAATCAAATTTCATACGGCTATTGTGACCTTTCAGAACAAATACCATGAAGAGGCTAGCGATGTGGAATTAGAGGCGCTGAAGCTGATTGTTGAAAATCCATTGGCATTAGAAGTTTACCATCACGACAGGAACATTTCCGAAACTATTTCGCCAAAATCACTTCTTCCCATAACACTCGCTTTCTTGAAAGCAGAAATACAGCTTAACGTTTTTAAAAAAGAGCCTTTCTACGAAATTACCGCCGAATTGCTGTTTAATGATATCGTCCTTCCGCTGAGAAATGTGGTGGTGAAAAATGAGTATTTTGTGCATTATCAGCATACTTTCTATTTGGTGCAAAATCCAGATATGCTTCGTGTCATCAAATTTTTCAAGGCAAATAACGAAATACTGCTCATCCATGCTTCCAAGTACGATGAATTTTTACGTACGGTACTTTCGCCGTTGGAACAACTGGTACATGTCAATTACAGTTATATTAGACCCGCAACTCCGGCACAGCTAGCAGAAAAAGAATTTGGAAGAGAGCAAATTATCTATCTACACCAGGAGGGAAACTTTATTTCTATTACCCCGGTAATGAAATATGGCTCAGTCGAAGTTCCCGTATATTCCAAAAAACAACTCTTTGATGTTGACCTCAATGGCAATGAATTCAAAATTGATAGGGATAACGAGGCCGAAGTACGTTTCACTTCTATGGTAATGGAACAACATCCCGATTTTGCCGAACAAATAGAAGGACATGAATATTTCTATTTACATAAAGACAAATTTTTGGATGAAGACTGGTTTTTAGATGCTTTTGAAGTATGGAGAAATAACGAAATTACCATTCTGGGGTTTGATGAAATAAAAAGTAATAAACTCAACCCTCACCGAGCCAAAATAAGCATAGAAGTCATTAGTGGTATTGACTGGTTTAATGCCGAGCTGAAAGTGCGTTTTGGCAAGAGAAAGGCCAAATTGAAGCAAATTCACCGAGCCATCCGTAACAAAAGCAAATTTGTTCAACTAGATGATGGCACGCAGGGCATCTTACCTCAAGAGTGGATAGATAAAATTGCCCGTTATTTTCAGCTTGGCGATATGGAAGACGAACTGATCAAGATTCCAAAAATTAATTTCACAGAAATATCCAGCTTGTTTGAGCAGGAGATGCTGAGCGAAGACGTTCAGAATGAAATTAAGGACTATACGGTGCAATTTTCAACCGTTGACCAAATTCCTAAAACAACTGTGCCATCTACCCTACAAGCTGAATTAAGAGAGTATCAAAAAGAAGGCTTAAACTGGCTCAATTTTTTAGATGATTTCAATTTCGGAGGCTGTTTGGCGGATGATATGGGGCTCGGGAAAACTTTGCAGATCATTGCTTTTATCTTATCCCAAAGAGAAAAACATGGGCATACAACCAATCTGATTGTAGTGCCTACTTCTTTGCTGTTTAATTGGCAGGAAGAATTGGAAAAGTTTGCGCCATCCATTAAAGTGTTTACACATTATGGAGCAGAAAGAGAGAAGACCAGCCTAGGAATGCAGGCCTATGAAGTAGTGCTGACCAGTTATGGCATGTTGCTATCCGATATTCGTTTCCTGAAAGATTTTCGTTTCAATTACATCTTTTTGGACGAATCCCAAGCCATTAAAAATCCCAATTCAGAAAGATATAAAGCTGTCCGATTGTTGCAGTCGCGAAATAGGGTGGTATTAACTGGAACACCTATTGAAAATAATACCTTCGATTTGTACGGCCAGTTGTCTTTTGCCTGCCCCGGATTGTTAGGTAGCAAGCAATATTTCAAGGATATTTATGCGATTCCCATTGATAAATTTGAATACAGCAAAAGAGCTATTGAGCTTCAACATAAAATCAAACCTTTTGTACTTAGGAGGACAAAAAAGCAAGTAGCAAAAGAATTGCCCGAAAAAACAGAGATGATCATCTATTGTGAAATGAATGCAGAGCAACGCAGAATTTACGATAGTTACGAACGAGAATTGCGTGAGTTTGTTTCGGCAGCTAATGACGATGAAATGCTCAAAAACAGCATGCATGTGCTTACCGGACTAACTAAACTCAGACAGATTTGTAATTCTCCTGTGCTGTTGAAACAAGGCCATTCAGGTGCCAATGCTGTTAAAATTGAAGTATTGACCGAGCAGATTGAAAATAAGTCGAAAGCACACAAAATATTGGTGTTTTCGCAGTTTGTGGGAATGCTTGATTTGATCAAAGCCGAATTAGAAAGCAAAAATATCCCATTTGAATACCTTACCGGGCAAACAAAAGATAGAGGGAGCAAAGTGCAAAACTTTCAAACGAATGATGATATTCGTGTGTTCCTGATCAGTTTAAAGGCAGGAGGTGTTGGGCTTAATTTGACTGAGGCAGATTATGTTTATTTAGTGGACCCTTGGTGGAACCCTGCAACCGAAAATCAAGCCATAGATAGGGTTTATCGTATTGGGCAAGATAAGAATGTGGTAGCGGTGCGGTTAATTTGTTCCAATACCATCGAGGAAAAAATCATGAATCTTCAGAAAAAGAAAAAGCAATTGGCTCAAAATCTAGTAAGAACAGATGCTTCTTTCTTCCAAAGCTTATCAAAAAATGAATTGATGGGAATGTTAACGGAGTAAGTAAGATTTTCGCTTCGCATTTGTATGATATTTCGTTAAGCATAACATAAAAATTAGAACTTTTTATGTTATATTTATTCATTATCATTTAAAAAAGCAGAAGACATTTAATTAGAAGAGCCTCCTTTTGCAACTACGATTTAGTTTTTACAAGAATTTATCTTGGTATGATTTCTGCTAATTACGGTTTGAAAAAATAAAAACAAAAATCATGAAAAAAAGCATCTTAATCATTGCCTTGGCAATTGTAGCGGCAGCTTGCAATTCCACAAAAACAGCAAACAAAACTAATGGAGCTGATACGACTACGGTACAAGCGCAGACGGTTGCAACCGTTGATTTGTTTGACAAAGAATGGAAGTTAAAAGAATTGAATGGTAAAGCAATTGTGTTGGATACTGCTTTCAAAAGAGAACCTCATTTGCTTTTTAATAAAGAAACTGGCCAAATGTCGGGGAACGGAGGTTGTAATAGTTTCTCAGGAAGCTATAAATTGAAAGACGGTAATAGTATTGAACTTTCTGAAGGTGGTGCAACAATGATGGCCTGTCCAAATCTTAAAATAGAAGGCGAATTTTTTGAAGTATTGAAACAAGTAAAAAGTTTCCGTATAGAAAACAACAGTCTTTTACTTGATAATGAAAAGAAAGAAACAGTAGCAAAACTTGAATTAGGCAAGTAGAAGCAAAAATAAGCGAGAACGATAAAACGGCGCATTCATGAATGCACCGTTTTTAGTTTAAGAAATGTCGTAGTAGTTGGTAAATAGCAAACCAAAAAAAACAAGTTAGAATTGGCTTAAAGCAAATTTCAATGAGCAGTATTACTTTACAATACTTTCAATAAAATAATTCTATTTGTCTTAGCGATTTGAAGATTATTTTTAAAAAATGATTTTTTCTTTTTATCATTAATTTATCTTCAAGATACTGGCGCTCTTTTAATGTTAATATATCCCTATGTTAATGGAACTTATAGCGCACAGACATATTGAAAAAGATCTAGATTGGGAAGCCAGCTTAATTAACGACATCATGTATGTTCCTTTGGCAGGAGCAAGCGAGAATTTCAATTTCAGATCTCCTGATTCCTATGTGTTTATCTTTTTCGAAAAATGCAAAGGATGGCATTCTATAGATTTTGTCGAATATGAAGAGAAAGACAACCAAGTCCATATTTCTTTTCCTGGACAAATCCATTCATGGAAAACAGAGGAAAACGCAAAGGGGCATAAGCTTATCCTTTCTAAAAAGTTTGTGGAAACAAAATTGTCGGATATGAGTTTTTCCGCATTGTACCTCAATAGCAGTCCGGTAATTGACCTTCCAAAGGATTTCGCGGAGCGAATATTCGCGGAACTAAAGTGGATTGAAAAAGATTTTGCCGATGAATATGTTCCGCCAAAAATCCTCAGCTTTCGTATACAACTTGTACTATCCTTAGTTAATGCTCATATTGAAGCATTGGAAGAAACCAGTCTCATTAATGAAAAAAAACATCCTATCATATCTAAGTTTTTAGAGTTAATTGAAACAGATTTTACTGGCTCTAAGTCAGTTTCATTTTATGCTAATAAAATTGCTGTAACGTCGAATTATTTGAACATTCTATCAAAAAAAGAATTGGGTGTCACCGCTAAGGTTATAATCAATAGAAAAGTAATCCTCGAAGCGAAACGGCTTCTTTTGGGGTCAGACTTAACTATTAAAGAAATCGCTTTCAATTTGGGTTTCCGCTCTATTGCTGCCTTTTCTTCTTTTATGTATAATAGAACAGGCATGTATCCAAAAGGTCTTCGCAAGGAAGATGTTTATCATTGATATATTTTCGAAGAAAGATGGTTTGTTAGGGTGAAGATTACATAACAGTGGGGTAACGAAATTTTTAGGGAATGAAATAGTTTACTAATGTTCGGTTAACGCCAGCTTAACATTGTACCTGTTATTTTGCAACAAAAGTTTGGCCGCATTCAAGTAGATATTATTTAGAAGATATGCTTATTGTTGGTTGATTTTCTTTTTGTTACTTTTACCTGTGTACTTCATTTCAAAAGAAAGTAAACGATAGATAATAAAACAATATTTTGGTGTTAAGATATGCTTCCTTTTCGGACATTTGATTGTGAACATATAAAGAGCTTACGAGAAGGAAATGAAACTGCGTTTCAACAAGTTTATCAATCCCTAGCGTCAAAAGTGTATCATTTTGCTTATCGCTTTTTAAAAGATAAGACACAAAGCGAAGAGATAGTGCAGGAAGCCTTTATCACGCTTTGGGAAAATAGACACAAACTTGATGAAGAAAGACCACTAGAGCCTTATCTGTTTACCATATCCAAACGTTTAGTACTAGATAACCTCAGAAAAGCGACCAGCACTAATGCATTGAGAGAGCAGTTAATGCTGAAAATTTCTGAAAACCATAATGAAACCGAAGAAAGCATTATTCTTTCTGATTTGATGGCCTTTGCTGAAAAAGCAATACAGGAGTTGCCCAAGCAGCAGCAAATTGTTTTTCGTTTAAGCCGTTTTGAAGGACTCTCCTATGAAGAAATAGGCGAACGTCTAAACCTTTCAAAAAATACCGTAAAAAATCATTTAGTAGTGGCCGTAAAAACCTTGAAAACACATTTAGGTAGCGAGGAAATGATTTACGCATTACTGCTGTTGGTTAATTTCTTTTAAAATTATGTTGTTGATTATGAGTTGTTTGTGTTTTATTTAAAAAAATAGCATAGTTCAACTAGTCCTAAAGATCTCTTCGTACGTATTCTTTATATGTAGCCGCAATTTGCTGCTCTATAACCAATATGAACTCGGAAAACCACAGGTTGCAATTTTTGTTACAATCACTGATTGACCATACCATTACCAAGCAGGAACTTGAAGAACTTGCAGAGTTATTGAAGCAATCGGACGATAATGAAGCTGTTAACGCACAAATGAGGCGCAGTTGGGAAAGTAACGAACCTCCTCTCAATAATCTTGATGAAGGATTATATGCCAAAATTGTTAATGATTCTCGCTTTATAGCCGCCGCTCCCAAAAAGCAAACCATCATTGCTAAGTTAACTGATCGCAATGCCCTAAGATATTACGCGGCTGCCGCGATACTCATTTGCTGTTTTTTGGGCTTATATCTCTATAGATATCAAGCACTGGAACTAACCAATAAATCAAATACTTCAATGCTGTCTCACGCTAAGGGGATAAATGAGCAAAATGACCATGTTGTACTAACGCTCTCTAATGGCAAAAAGCTGGTATTGGATCAGGCTGCTAACGGACATTTAGGCAATGATAAAAATGCTTTGATTTCAAAAACCAAAGATGGTCAAATTGTCTATAACCTTGGAAATATAGACACCGATAATAGTGGTGAATTGGCTTATAATGCTATTTCAACACCCGTAGGAGGCACATATCAACTTATTTTGTCTGACGGAACTAAGGTTTGGCTTAACTCCAAATCAACACTCAAGTTCCCCGTAGCTTTTAGCAAAACCCAAAGAAATGTAGAATTGGTAGGAGAGGGCTATTTTGAAGTAGCTCATGATCAAACCAAACCTTTCATGGTCTCGGCAAAAGATATGGATATACAGGTGCTGGGTACACATTTTAATGTTTCAGCCTACGACGATGATAACATGGTAGAAGCAAGTTTGATTGAAGGTTCTATTAAGGCAAACAATGGCAATTCGGCTATGCTATTGAAGCCGGGCCAACAGGCTGTATTAAGAAACGGTTCCTCACAAATGATAGCAAAAAGCTTTAATTCCGACGAAGTAATGGATTGGAAGAACGGTTATTTCATATTTAGAAATGAACCCATTGGCGAAATCATGAAAAAGATAAGCAGGTGGTATAATATAGAAGTTAAATACCAAGGCAATACCAGTAACGAAGCGTTTGGAGGAAAATATCTGAAAAGCAATTCACTTGCCGAACTATTGAGCAGTTTGGAACTGACAGGTACCGTAAAGTTTAAAATCAATGGAAGGAGGGTAACTGTAATGCAATAATTCTACCATATCCAATACAGTTACATAAAATCAGGAGAGCTTGGACCCTCTCCCGATTTGCAAGCATTAAATGCTTTCCGGTAACTAAACTGACAAGAAGAGACAGATTAATTTAACCAGTATTCAAATGTATAAAAATTATACTTCTTTATTACGTGGAGTTTTCTGCGTGCCTTTAAAAATATTGCTCATAATGAAACTCATTATTGTTTTATTAACTACGATAGGTTTGCAAGTAGCAAGTGCTACGAGTTTTGCCCAGCAAATTACCCTATCTAAAACCAATGCAAAACTGGAAAGCGTAATTGCAGAGCTGGAAAAACAAACGGGCTATAACTTTATTTATAACTCTGGAATGATCAATAAGATCGGCAACGTAACGCTATCCGTTAAAAACGCTTCCTTAAAAGAGGTACTTAACAAGGCTTTAGAAAACCAATCATTAAGCTTTACCATTAACGGAAATACAGTTGTTATTGTAGAAAAGGACCAAAGGCAAGCCCAGATCAAAATTACCGGTACTGTGGTGGACAAGGACAACATGCCTATTCCAAATGTTTCGGTAACGCTTAAGGGTACCAAAGTGGTTGAGCTCACCAGTTCCGAAGGGAAATTTAGTATCAATGTGCCTAATAGCAATGCTGTTTTGGTGTTTAGCTTTTTGGGCTTCGAAACTACCGAGATAAAAGTGGGCAATCAGACCAATTTAAAAGTAGCTCTCAAAGAAAATATCAGTGCCTTAAACGAAGTGGTAGTGACCGCTTTAGGGATTAAACGTGAGGAAAAATCCTTAGGTTATTCGGTAACTCAAATCAAAGGCGAAGAGTTAACTGATGCCATGTCTAATAACTGGACCGATGCCTTAACAGGTAAGGTTGCGGGCTTAAACATGATTAAATCAGGTGGTGGCCCAGCAGGTACCAATAAGATTATTTTAAGGGGCGAAAGTAGCTTAAGTGGTGATAATTCAGCACTTATTGTGGTTGATGGTGTAGTGGTAAGTTCAAAAATCTCCGAGAGCAATGGCTCTTATTTGGGTAGCGAAAATCCTGTAGATCATGGTAATGGAATTAGCGATTTGAATCCTGAAGATATTGAAAGCGTATCGGTATTAAAGGGACCTGGTGCTGCGGCGCTTTATGGTTCAAGAGGGGCTAATGGAGCCATTATCATTACCACCAAATCTGGTAAGGAAAATCAAAAAGGATTAGGTATTTCGTTCAACTCAAATGCCAGTTTTGGAACCATTAACAGGTGGCCCGATTTCCAGTACGAATATGGGCAAGGTGCTATTGGTGTTAATGATTATTACTCGTGGGGAGTTACCGAAGATGGACCCAATACTAAAAACACAGGAGCGGCCTGGGGCCCTAAATTTGATGGCCAGGAATATTACCAATGGGATCCGAACCTATTGACAAGAGGTAATGAGAGAACGCCTTGGGTACCTTATAAAAACAACAGGAAAGATTTCTTTGATGTTTCGCAAACCTACACCAACAGTTTGTCTATAAGTGGTGGTAATGCAAAAACTACTGCACGCTTAAGTTTCACCAATCTTCAAAATAAATGGATTGTGCCTAACACGGGATATGATCGGAATACCATTGCCTTAAACGTTGCGCAAAAAGTAAACGACAAACTTTCTATCACTACCAAATTGAGTTATAACAATAAAAGTAGCGATAACCTTCCTTCCACAGGTTATAACAACCAAACTGTGATGTATAACATTATTGCTTTGGTGCCAAACGCAAATCTCGACTGGTATAAAACCTACTGGATTCCGGGAAACGAAGGTTTAAAGCAGTTAAGAATGTTCAGCAATGGTTTAGATAACATTTACCTATCGGTATATGAAATGTTAAACAAGATGAACAGAAACCAACTGATTGGTACAATCAGTGCAAATTATGAGTTTTCTAAAAATCTTAACCTGATGGTGAGAAGCTCCATCGATTGGGCTGCAGAAGGAAGATCACAGCAAAAACCAAAAGATGCCGCAAGATTTCCAGAAGGGATGTTCCGTACACAGGATTTAGACCAAAAAGAAACCAATAGCGACTTCTTACTAAACTATAAACAGAAAATTGGCAAAGATATAGAAGCTTCTTATTCCGTTGGTGGTTCGGCGATGATCAATAAATACAAAATCATTTCTATCAGTGCCGACAGATTAAGATATCCTGGGATATACAGCTTCTCGAATGTGCAGGACAGAACAGAAGTAGTGTCGAGCACCAGAGAATATGCTGTAAACAGTTTATATGGTATGGCACAGTTTTCTTTCAGAAATTATTTATTCCTTGATATTACAGGTAGAAATGACTGGGCGTCGGTTTTGGCCACCAAATCATCTCAACAAAATGTGTCCTTCTTTTATCCTTCGGTAAACGTCAGCGCCCTATTTTCAGATATGTTCAAACTACCTAAAGCCATTACTTTCTGGAAATTCAGAACCTCTTGGTCACAGGTTGGCGGTGGTGGCGTAGTGCCTTACTTAACAGGCTACTATTATAACCCTCGTACCACTTATCCATCTGGAATGGCTAACCCGAGCTTTATCGCCAATGAAAATTTAAGAAACGAACTGTCAAGCACGATCGAAATAGGAACCGACATCCGTTTATTCAAAAGCAGATTAGGTTTAGATGTAACCTACTACAGAAGCAATATCAAAGATCAGATTTTGAATGTTCCCTTGGACAGAGCAACAGGGTACAATTATAGTGTAATGAATTCGGGGTTGGTACAAAATAAAGGTATTGAAATCCAATTGAACGGAGCACCTGTAAAATCTAAAAAAGGAATAAACTGGGAAGTTACCGGAACGTTTGCTGCTAATCGAAATAAAATTGTGTCGTTGGCAGATAGTGTAGATACTTATGTAATGCAAACTGGCCCCCGTGGCTCAATGGAAGCCAGGGTAGGTGGCCGTATGGGCGACTTATATGGGTTAGGCTACCTACGCTCGCCAGACGGACAAATTGTATATAACTCACAAGGCTATCCAATGCTTACCGAGCAGGCCATTTATTTAGGCAGAGCTACTCCGGATTTCAACTGGGGAATTAGCAACGACTTTAGATACAGACAATGGAGGTTGAAAGTATTGATTGATGGACAATACGGAGCAGTAGCCTACTCTCATACCCATTCAGCGGCCTCGGTGGCAGGTAAACTGACCAACAGCCTGCCAGGAAGATATACCGGAATTATTGGTAAAGGTGTGCAACGAAATCCTGATGGAACTTATCGTCCAAATGATGTAGTTGCCGAACAGGTAGGAACCTATTATACGGAACACTTCAAAGGCGATAATGTAGAAGCAAACACTTTCAGCACCGATTTCATTAAACTTAGAGAAATGAGATTGGATTATACCCTGCCAGCAAGCTTAGTGAAAAAAATGAAACTACAAAAAGCCGTAGTAGGTATTTATGGCCGCGACTTGTTTGTGTGGAGCGACTGGCCAGCTTATGATCCAGAATTTGGAACATTGGGTAATAGCGATGTTCAAAGAGGATTTGAAGTGGCTCAATTCCCATCCGTAAGAACATTCGGCGTTAACGTATCATTTAGTTTTTAAGAAGAAACCGAGATGAAAAAGATTATAGCAACATTAATCATTACAGGAAGCTTAGTTTCTTGTACCAAAAATTTTAGTGAAATAAATACCAGCAAAGACGGTGCGGTAATGACTACTCCCGAAACTTTGTTGGGACCAGCAGTGCACGATGTGTTGAAGAGGAACCTCAACAGATGCTTGAGGCTTACCCACGAGCTGATGCAGGTACACGTAACCCTTTCAGATAGCGACGAAATACATCGATATGTAATTAGACCACAAGAATCTGATTACATGTGGAACAATTGGTACCTACAGTTAACCAATATCAGAGATATGTACATTGGCGGCGATGCCATTAACAGCAACGCTTACATGGGTATTTCTTTGGTTTTAGATGCTTGGGTATCTTCTTTACTCACAGATGTTTATGGAGATGTTCCTTATTTTGATGCCAATAAAGGTCGTGAAGGGATTTTACAACCTCGTTTTGATAGACAAAAAGCCATATACGAAGATTTGTTCAAAAAGTTAGAAAGAGCTAACGAACTATTTAAAACAGCAACCTTAGCCGATACAGAGGCAAAATTGGATCCTATTTATGCAGGAGACTTAGCCAAATGGAGAAAATTCGGAAACAGTCTTTATTTAAGATTGTTGTTAAGAGTTTCCGGAACTGGAGAACTTAATGCCATCGGTAAAATAGGAGAGATGGTAGATACTAAGAAAAGCAACTATCCTATTTTTACCAGTAACAACGATTCTGCCATCTTGAAATTCCAGACTACGGCACCTTACCTGTCAGAATTTGCAGAATACCGTGACCTTGATTTTCAGGTAAACAATAGCTTAGGCGAATTTTTTATCGATAACCTCAATGAGTGGAATGACCCCCGTCGTGAAAAATGGGCATCTAGAAAGGATAATGCCTATGTAGGTATCCAAAGTGGTTATCCCGTTGGTCAAGTTCCGGCGCCTCAATCACAATATCTTGCGGCTTTAAAGAGCGAACCACTTTTGGGGAATATCATAAATTACCCAGAATTACAATTCATTTTAGCAGAGTGCGCTTTAAAAGGATATATTCCTGGCGATGCACAACCTTACTATGAAGCAGGAGTAACCGCGGCCATCACCATGTGGGGACTTACGGTTCCTACGGGCTACCTCACCGATTCAAGTGCCCAATGGTATCCTAATGATGATGCTTCATTGAAATTGCATAAAATCATTCTCCAAAAATATTACACCCTATTTTTTACAGATTTCCAATCTTGGATAGAGTACCGTCGTACTGGCTATCCAGTTTTACCTAAAGGTTTTGGTTTGCAGAACGATGGCATCATGCCAACCAGACTAAAATACCCGGTAAACGTGCAACGTGTAAACAGGGAGAACTACTCAATCGCCGTGGCCAATATGGGTGGCGACGATTTAAAGACTAAAGTTTGGTGGAATAAATAATGATGGAAATGAAAAAGAATTTAAAAATAGCAATAGGATTTACCTTAGCCTTGTTCGTTTTGGCATCATGTTCAAAAAATGAGAACGAAGCTTTAGGAACCATTAGTCCGGTAGTAGGAATTAATTATGTGAAAGCCCTGCATAATGGCGATGACATTAATTTGGTGAAAGAAAAATTAATGGGAGCTACGCAAATTGCAGGCGTAGTCATCTCCGATAAAAACAGTGGTAATTTCGATAGTAAAGAGTTTGTATTGCAAAATACAAACAAAGGCAACACTGCAGGTTTGATCATTAAATTAAACGATCCAAACACGACAATCAATTATGGAGACTCGGTTAAAGTGGAAATCGAGAATTGTGTATTGACAAGAGAAAAAGGAGTGATGAAAATTAAAGGGAGCAGCTTAACACTTTCAAAAGTGACAAAAGTTTCCTCAAACAACACCCTTAAACCTATCATTTTAACCCCAACGCAGCTGTTCTCGCAATTTTATACCAGAGAAAGTACCTTAATTCAGCTGAATAATACCACCATTCCTGATTTGATAGGGGGTGAAATTTTTGCGGGAGAATATAAGCTAAGTGAAAACACTGCCATCTCCTTGTTCCTCAACACGAGTGCCAATGCCAATTTTGCTCAAAAGTTCTTGCCTATGGTGGCCTCTTTTATTGGAATTCCCACATATTATAACGCAAGCTCTGATTATTACAACACGGCAAAATTGCTTTTTAAAATGCCTAACGAAGATGCGGTATTTAATCAAACAGGTTCCGTTTACTTAAATTTTCCAGAAGATTTTGAAGCGGCAGCGGCAAGTTCCAAATCGCAATTTGTAATGCCTGCCATTAACGATAAAGTAGCCTTTAAAACTGGAACGTGGCGAATTTACCAGGGAATTATTGGCGATAAAATTAATCAGGACAAATTTAACCCAGTAGGTAAGCAAGCCATTAGACTGCAGGAACAATTGAGCGTATCAGCTTATTTGGAAATGGATTTTGATTTACCAAATGGCGCTTCGCAAATTACCTTTTCCTATGGATCAACCAACCCGGCAACAGGCACCGCTGTACCAAGCACTTTCAACTTGGAATACTCTCAGGACGGAGGTACCACTTGGACACAAATAGGCAGTTCCTTAACCAGCGATGCAACAGTAGCGAAAGAGGCATCGTTTAGCCTAAATATTGTTGGGAACGTAAGATTTAGAATCAATAAACTAGGTTTAGGAGCCAATGGAGCAGTGGTTAAAAATGGTCTGTTAAACATAGACGATTTTAAAGTTTATCAAAATGTCGATTAAACATTAATCATACAATTATGAAAAAGATATTATCTATTTTTTTAGCAGTAACAGTCTTATTTGTCGCCTGCAAGAAAAATGCATCAGAAAATACGCCTACAAACCCTTCCATTACCAGTATTGTGCCTGCTGTTGCGCAAGCAGATGAAGTAGTGTCCGTTCTTGGAAAACGTTTTTCAAAAAACGTGGGAGAAAACATCGTGAAGTTTGCAGGGGTTAGGGCCGAGGTAGTTTCGGCAACAGAAACTGAATTGAAGGTAAAAGTTCCAATTAACGGTAGTACAGGCAATGTAACCATTACGGTTAATAATCAAACTTCCAAAGGGCCTATTTTTACCTATGGAGTAGCCGGGAATGATCCTATAGAATATGAATACATTACCTCGACTTATGCAGGTTCTGCCTCCGCAGGCAACACTTATGGGCTATTATTAGAAGCCCAGTTTACCACACTAGAGGGTGTAGCTCTTGATGAAAGTACTGGCGACCTCATTTTAGCAGATAGAGGAAACCAGATCATCAAAAGAATTAAGAAAAACGGAACGATGGTTGAATTTGTAGCAGGTGTTAAAGGCGCAGGTACCGTAAATGGTGCTGTAGATGTGGCAAAATTCAACAATCCATACAAAGTTGCGGTAGATAAATTTGGAAATATTTATACCGTAGATAACGGCGGCGCACGTATCAGAAAAATTGATATAGCCACCAATATGGTTTCTACTTTTGCAGGACCAACAGGCGCTACCGTAACCACTGGATTTATTGATGGACCGAGTACTACCGCCAGATTTAATGTTCCTATTGATGCCGTAGTGGACAATGATGGATATGTTTATGTGGCTGATGCCAATAACAGCGCTATCCGAAAAATCAGTCCCGATGGAACAGTGACTACCTTGGCAGGCGCAGGCCCTTCACAAAATGGATTGGTAGATGGCGTATGGCCAAACGTAAGGTTAAACAGACCTTCGGGAATTTGTTTGGATAAAGATGGGATGTTGTTAGTGGCAGACAGGTATAATAACGCGATCCGAAAAATTGACCGACATACTGGAAAAACAACTACCATTGCTGGCACCGGTACTGCAGGTTTTAAAGACGATGAAGCGTTAAAAGCTACTTTTAACCACCCTTTTGGGATTCATGCCGATAAGCATAACAATATTTACGTGACCGAATTGAATAACAACGCCGTAAGAATGATCACCCCAGAAGGCCGGGTGGTTACCATTGCTGGTAATGGCACTCTAGGCTTTGCCGAAGGAAAGCCAGGTGTATCTCAATTTTATAACCCTACAGATGTAACTGTAGATGAAGATGGAAATATCTTCATTGCAGATATGAGTAACAACAGAATTAGAAAGATAGTTAAAGTACCCAAAATCTAATTTCAATACCATAAGGAGCTATTGCCATTGGCTTTAGCTCCTTATCAATTTCAAAAAGCGAAAAACAAATGATTTGAATCCTTTTCCGTGGATAATGGGATGGTTATTGGCTAATCTAGCCTATAAGATAAAACAAATCTAAAAGCTAATTACGCATGAAAAAATACAGCTTATTTTGGGCATTACTTTTTCTACTGCTTTCCTGTAAAGAAGATAGGCCAACCGTTAATGGCGCAGATCAAACGCCAACCGAAACCGATAGCGGTAGTACCGTTGAAGAAGGTTTAGATGTTAAACTGACAAAAAATACTACGTTAATTAAGAAAGTGGTGTCTTTCAGTGAAACACAGTTGGCAAATGGCGTTAAAGAAGCAAGGTTGGAATACCTTAATCAAGGCTCACAACCCATGGTTTTGTTCTTTTTTAAAGTAGATCTAAACAATAAGAATATCCAACTAAAACCATTAACACCAAATGGCGAAAAGCGATATGCGATGCAAAGCATTCCTGATATGATGAGAGTCAATACATTTTCGGGGTATAAAATTGTAGGTGCTGTAAATTCCGACTTTTTTAATACCAGTACCGGAGAACCACGTAGTATTGTAATTTTAAACAAACAAGCAGTACGTATAACCTTACCAACTATTCGCAGTTATTTTGGTATTAATGATAATGGAACGCCCATTATTGGCGACTATTCTGTTTTTTCAACACAGCAAGCCAGTATTGTTGATGCACTAGGAGGCTATCATCGCTTAATTAAACAAAGCTTCCCTATTACCCAAACCGATGTAAGCATACACCCCAGAACAGCAGTAGGTTTTACGGCTAACAAAATAGTATACTTTCTGGTAGCCGATGGCAGAAATCCAAGTTATTCCAATGGATTAACCTTAACAGAAGTGGCCGAAATGATGAAGGCATTGGAAGTTAAGGAAGCAATCAATCTAGACGGGGGAGGTTCCTCCACTTTTGTAGTCAATAAAACACAAATTACAGTAAGAAATCAACCGTCAGATGGAAGCCCTAGGAAAGTAGCAAATGGTTGGGCTATTTACATAAAGGATAATTAAAAATAAACGAATGAAAAGAACGATTATATTATTATTGGTCTACGTTTGTTGCGTATTTAATCTAAAAGCACAACCCAATCGTTTAGACTATCTTAATATGACTTGGGAATTGATTCAGAATAGATATGAAAATAAAAATAATCAATTCTTGGCCCAATTAACCATTCATAACACCTCTAAAACGGAAACCTTTCCAGCAAGTAACTGGACCATGTATTTTAATTATCCTAGAGAGGTCATCAAAGCGCTCACCAAAGAAGTCGCCTTTAATTATTTGCAAGGCGATTACAGTAATATGGTGCCAACAAAAGAATTTAAAGCCATATTGCCAGGTAAAAAAGTAGTTGTTCAATTTGTAGCCAAAGGGTTTACCCAAAACGTTACAGATGCTATTTCGGGAGTGTATTTTGTGATGGCTAATGAAGCTATTCCCATTCGTAATTTTACGGTGAAACCTATTTTGACCGCAGGAGTAGAAAACATCAGTGCAGAAACACTATTTAAAAAATATGAACACACGGCCAATTTGGATACAAACTTGGGTGTTTTTCCAACGCCCCTAAGTACTACCCATAACATTGGCGAAATAAATATCAATGCTAACCTGAAAATTAGTACCGATGCTGCATTCCTTAACGAAGCAAAATTGTTAGCCAATGATTTTAAGACAATCTTTGGAAAAGAAGTAATGGTGCAGAGCAATGAAATTTCAAAAAGTGAAATTCAATTGAAGCGTGTTGAAGGTTTAGGTGCCGAAGCATATGAGTTGATCATCTCCAATGGTATTTTGATTAAAGCAAGCCATCCGGCAGGTGCCTTTTATGCTATAAAATCGCTCACTAATTTATTTCCGGCCAATGCTTGGAAAGGGAAAAGTAAAGCTTTCCTTTTAAAGGGAGTAGTGATCAAAGACCAACCCAGATTTGGCTATAGAGCATTTATGATGGACGTAGCTAGAAATTTTCAACCCAAAGCGCAAGTGAAAAAGGTGATAGACCTGATGTCTATCTATAAATTAAATACCCTGCACTTTCACCTGAATGATGATGAAGGTTGGCGTTTAGCTATTCCATCCCTACCAGAACTTACCCAAGTAGGCGCCAAAAGAGCCCACAACTTTACCGATGCCAATTTGCAGCCTAGTTACGGATCTGGGCCAACTATTGGTAATGGGGCAGGCACAGGCCATTATACGAAGGCAGATTTTATTGAAATACTAAAGTATGCCGCCCAACGTCATATTCAAATAATTCCCGAAATTGAAACACCTGGACATGCTAGAGCGGCCATAAAAGCCATGAATTATCGCTATAAGCAATTGATGGCTTTGGGTAAAAAGGAAGCAGCAGAAGAATTTTTGTTGGTAGAAACTGACGACCCGTCTGTGCATAAATCTGTTCAAGGCTTTAGGGATAATGTCATGAATGTAGCCTTAAACTCTACCTATCATTTTATTGAAACGGTAGTTGACGATTTGATAAAAATGTATGACGAAGCTGGATTGAAACTAAAAACCGTACATATGGGCGGTGATGAAGTGCCAAACGGTTCTTGGCAACAATCCAATGCCGTAAAACAATTGCTACAAGCAGGAACCATTGAAACCACAGATCAATTATGGCCATACTACTTTTCAAAAGTAAGCGAAATGCTTAAATCTAAAGGTTTGTTATTGGCAGGTTGGGAAGAAATTGCCCTTCGGAAAACAAAACTCGATGGAAAATCAAAGCATATAGTGAATGCCGATTTTGTAAACGAAAACTTTCAGGTATATGTATGGAATACCGCTTGGGGCAAAGGGAACGAAGATTTAGCCTATAAATTGGCCAATGCAGGTTATAAAACGGTATTGGCATCAGTAAGTAATTTCTATTTAGATATGGCCTATTCCAAGGATAACGATGAAAGAGGACTATACTGGGGAGGATATGTAGATGTTGACAAACCCTTCTATTTTGTGCCTTTTGATTATTATAAAACAGCAAAAGAAAATTACTTAGGACAAGAGGTAGATCAGCAACTGCTGGAAAATAAAGAACGTTTAACAGATTTCGGAAAATCAAATGTATTAGGCCTGCAATGTTTGCTATGGTCAGAAAAAGTGACTACGCCAGAACAATTAGAATATATGCTGTTCCCTAAATTATTGGGATTTGCAGAACGGGCTTGGGCAGCTTCGCCAGCTTGGGCAGAGGAAACTGATAAAAAACTGGCGGAAGAAAAATATCAACAAGCCTGGGCAGCCTTTGCCAACATGATAGGGAAAAAGGAACTGCCAAAATTAGATCATTATGCAGGCGGTGTTGCCTATAGAGTTCCTCCTGTAGGTTTAAAATTGTTGGATGGACATGTTACGGCCAAATCGCAATTTCCGGGCCTGCAAATACGATATACCACCGACGGTACTGAACCCACCTATAAAAGTAAATTATACAGCACCCCAGTTGTTTACACAAAAGGTTTAAGATTTAAAGCCTTTAGCAGTAATGGCAGGGCATCTAAAACAACGCAAATCATAAATAATTAAAACTTAAACATAAAATGAAAGATAAAGCACATTGGTTAATGTTTTTGGCAGTCGTTTTAGCTACCGGATGTTCTCCAAAAAAGAATGTAGTAAGCTCAAACACCACCGTTGAGCTATTGGATAAAAAAGACTGGAAAACCGATACACTACGTAAAGATGTAATTTGGTACCAGTACAATTCCGCTAACGATCCTGAGTTTGCCAACCAAAATGTAAACGTAGTTAGCTTTGATTCCAACGCTAAAATGGGCAACGCGTTATTAGCATACAAAAAGGAGAAAGATTCCCTATCAGTATTTGCTTCGAGAATAGCAGGAGCAGTTGCCGGTATTAACGCTACCTATTTTATTGAAAAGAAAGACTCTGCAGATTACATGCACCTGCGCTTGAAAGGTAAGGACATTCAGCAAGTAAAAGTTCCCAAAAGCAGTATTTATTGGTGGAAACATCAAGGTATGATGACTTTTAACGATGAAGGTACCCAGTTTGATATCCAATTTTCCCCAGAAGATTTCACCAAAGTCAAAGCCTCTAACATCATTACAGGCGCACCCATGTTAATTGATAATTTTAAGCCCGTAGGTTTAACCTTTGCCGATACCACTGGCCTAAAAGTCGATTTGAAAAAACTTCACTATGAGCACTACCTTAAGCACCAAGGCGTGCGTCATCCGCGTACAGCCGTGGCCGTAACCAAACAAGGTAAACTTTTGTTGATCACGGTTGACGGGAGAAACCCTAAGGCTAAAGGAATGTCGGCAAAAGAACTGACCCAGTTCCTGAAACGCTTTTTTAATCCAAAAGCAGCCATGAATATTGATGGGGGAGGTTCAACCATGATGTGGATCAAAAATCAAATTCCCAATGGCATTGTCAACTATCCTACAGACAATAAAAAGTTTGATCATTACGGTCAGCGCATGGTCGAAACCGCCTTGTTTATCAAATAAGCAAGAAAAAAATCGAAATAACACCCTAAACCATAAATAAAATGAAAATTAAACTACTTATAATTGCCCTGATCAGCTCAATGAGCATCAATGCATTTGCCCAAGGCAAGCTAAAAATTGGGTTTTCCATTGGCATTAATGCATTGACCCCGAAAAAAATGCAACAAATTAAAGCGGCAGATATTGATTGTATTGAAACAGGTTTAACAGCTTACATTAATAAAGATTCCCTGACCTTTAAATTTCCTGATGCAGAAATGATCAGTAAAGTTAAAGCCGCCAAAAAAGCCGCAGACGATGCCGGTGTACAAATATGGTCTATCCACATGCCTTATGGAAAAGAAATAGATATTTCCTTTGTAGACGAAGAGCGACGCAAAAAAGTAATTGCTTTCCATAAAAAGGCCCTTGAATATGCCAAACTTTTGCAACCGAAAATCATTCTGTTTCATCCTAGCTACTATTTGGGATTAAACGAACGCGAAGAACGCATTAAGCAATTGGTAAAATCAGTAAAGGAACTCAATGCAGAAGTAAAGGCTGCTAAAGCAATCATGGTGGTAGAAAACATGTTGGGCCCTGCGCTGTTGGTGAGCAAGGGTGACCAGGAACGTCCGCTATTACGTTCGGTAGAAGAAGCCACTACCATATTCAAAATGTTCCCTAACGATGTTTATGCTGCGGTAGATTTGAATCATATTTCAAAACCAGAAGAGCTATTGCTCGCCCTAGGCAAAAGAGTGAAAACGCTACACGTAGCTGATGGCGATGGGAAGGCAGAAAGACATTACTTCCCTTGCGATAATAAAGGCGAAAATAATTGGAAAGCCATTTTTGAAGCCTTGGCAAAAATCAACTATAATGGACCTTTCATGTACGAAAGCAGCACTAAAGATTTAAGAGCTTACAGGGAATGTTATAATACACTTTCACAGCTAAAATAACGGACCGCTCAACAAACTTGAACTAACCTCCAGATAAAACATCTGGAGGTTTTTTGTTTCAATGATATTTCAAAAATCATTGCCTTTTCCTAACACCATACCGTTTGAGGTTGCGGTTCAAAAAAGTAGAGGACCACCTTAACAATTTAATAATACTGGCATGACAATCCCTCCGTATTAATTAACCTAAACTTAGTTTCAACTTCATGTGGGTGGTTTAAAATTGCTGCAAAATTGGAGCGACAAAAAAGTCGGTCCGTATAAACCAAAATTCATCATGATGTTCAGAAAAGCACTCAGTGGCGTAATGCTACTGTTTATCCCATTTATGGGGACTGCAACTGCTTCAACAGTTAGCAAGCGACACCTCGTTGCTAAGGCAGAAGAGGTGTCAATTTCAGGTACCATTAAAGATGCGGGCGGACAACCACTCCCCGGCGTAAGCATTACCGTAAAAGGTAGCAAAAGAGGAATATCTTCTAACGGAGATGGAAAATTTAACCTTAAAGTACAAAACACAGATGTATTGGTGTTTTCATTGGTAGGTTTCAAATCCCAAGAAATTGCTGTGGGCAATAAAACCGTATTCGAAGTGGTACTTCAAATGGAAACTTCTAATTTAAATGAAGTGGTAGTTACCGCTATTGGTATTAAACAGCAAAAACGTAAACTAGGCTATGCTACCCAAGAAGTAAGCACCGAGGTGTTGGACAAAGCCAAAACAATGAACCTTGGAAATGCCTTAAGTGGACAGGTGGCAGGTTTGAGTGTAAATAACCCTACAGGTATCTTTCAAAGTCCACAAATTACCTTAAGAGGTAAAACTCCGCTATTGGTAATCGATGGTATCCCTGTTGAAAGTAATTTGTACGACGTTTCTTCGGCCGATATCGAAAACATCAACGTGTTAAAGGGCGTAACCGCTTCTGCACTTTACGGTTCAAGGGGGAAAAACGGAGCAATCATCATCACTACCAAAAGAGCCAAAGCCGAAGGATTGGAAATTAATGCTGGTACCAATAATATGGTAACCGCAGGCTTTACTGTTTTCCCTGAAACACAAACAGAATACGGAAATGGTTCACAAGGAAAATACGAGTTCTGGGATGGTGCCGATGGCGGTATTTCAGATGGTGATATGATCTGGGGCCCTAAGTTTGGTACCGGTATCAAAGTGAAACAATGGAACAGTCCAATTAGGGACAAACAAACAGGAGCCATTATTCCTTGGTGGGGTGATGTGAGCGGAACGGTTTATAACGACAAATCAAGATATGAAAGAGTACCTACCGATTGGGTACGTCACGACAATCTGAATGATTTTTTAGGAACGGGAATTGTGACCGATAATCACTTGTCTTTTGCCTATAAAGGAGAAAAGGCACAGTTATACTTCTCAGGTAAATATGCCAACCAAAAAGGACAAGTGCCTAATACTTCATTAACCACAGGCGGTTTAAACTTTAGCGGAACCTACAACCTTACCAAAAACTTAGTGGCAGAAGCCAGCTTGTCATACAACAAAGTTTATTCCCCTAACTTCCCTCGGTATGGATATGGGCCTAAAAACCATATGTACACCATTTTGATTTGGATGGGCGATGATGTAAATGGGAAAGAATTAAAAGAACACATGTATGTGCCAGGAGCAGAAGGCTACAGACAGGCCAACTACAACTATGCTTGGTATAACAACCCTTATTTTGCAGCCTATGAACTTAATCAGGTACATAACAAAAACACCGTTGATGGCTTAATGCGTTTAGCATGGACAGTAACGCCAGGACTAACCTTACAAGCAAGGGCCAACTTAAGAAATGTAAGTTTGTTTGAAGACATGCAAAGCCCTAAATCGTACATGAATTATGGCGATTCGAGGAACGGCGACTACAAAAACTGGAATACTAGCCAAACCAACTTCGATGCAGATTTTTTAGCCACCTATACTAAAGAACTAAGCGATAAGATTGCATTTACCGTTAATGGAGGTGCTTCCAAATTTGCCAGAAGCTATAACCAACAATACCAAAGCACCGATGGAATCATTGTACCTTTTGTTTACAGCTTAAACAATACGCAAGGTCCCGTAGCCGCCAGCAATAATATAGAGCAAAAAGAAATCCAAAGTATTTATGGTTCTGCTAATTTTGATTTATACAATGCCGTTTATCTTAATTTTACTGCACGTAACGACTGGTCATCAACTTTACCATCAGTATCTAATTCATATTTCTATCCGTCGGCATCCATCAGTACCATCCTATCACAATACCTCAAAATGCCAAAGGCAGTTGATTTTGTGAAACTAAATGCTTCATGGGCACAAGTTTCAAACGATTTAGCTCCTTATAGTATTCAACGAGTTTACAACAAAGACGTAACCTATGGTACCAAGCCATCTGTAGGCTATAGCGGTAACCTAGTTAACCCTATAATAGAACCAGAAAAATCTACTTCTTATGAGTTAGGTCTTTCTTCTGGACTCTTCAAAAATAAATTGAATATCGATTTTACCTATTACAACATTGTCGACGAGAGTCAGATCATCGACCTTCCAATTTCGCAGGCATCAGGCTTTACCACACGTAAAGTAAATGGCAACAAGTATAAAACCAATGGCTACGAAGTGGTATTGGGAGTAAAACCCATTGCCAACCGCAATTTTGCTTGGGATTTTAACGTGAACTGGTCTTCATCCATCCGTAAGTTAACAGAAATATATAACAACGCCCTCAAATACGGTAACCTTTCAGTAGGTGATAGAGCAGACAGTTATTACAGCACCGTATGGGAAAAGAGCGCCGACGGAAAGTTGATTTTAGATGCCAATAGCGGATTGCCAATTAGAGACCCATTTCAAAGGAAAGTAGGAAATCTTGATCCTACTTGGAGATTTGGTTTCCAAAACAGATTTAAAATCAAAGACTTTGTGGTAAATATTGATATTGATGGCGCTGTAGGTGGCGTGATGAACTCTAATACCATTGAAAAAATGTGGTGGGGAGGTAAACATCCACGTTCTACCGAGTATCGTGACGCCGAGTATGCTGCTGGTAAACCGGTTTATGTACCTACAGGTGTAGTGATTACAGGCGGTACTTTGGTACGCGACATTAACGGAAATGTAGTTTCAGATACACGTACTTATGCACCAAATACCAAGGCAGTAAGCTGGCAAACCTGGAGCCAACAATATCCATACAGAGCAAGGGTAACAGAGGCTGAAAGCGAAAAATTTGCCAATACTTACGACCGCTCTTTTGTAAAGCTGCGTAGGGTGTCAATTAGCTACGACATTACTAAAATAGTAAAAATGAAGAGCGTAAAAGCGTTAGATGTAAGCGTTTACGGTTACAATTTGGCCATGTGGAAGAAAATGCCTTACCTAGATCCAGATTTTGGTACCGATACAGATCTGCAAGATCCTTCGGCAAGATACATTGGTTGTTCTATCAATCTCAAGTTTTAACCACACAATTGAAAAAAAATATAGCGATGAAAAAGTTATTCAATATATGCCTAATGGTGAGCTGTCTTTTTGCAGTTTCATGTAAAAAGGACCTTGAAACATTAAATAAAGATCCAAACAAGCCCCAAGAAACACATCCTCAATTGCTATTGACCAAAGTGGAATGGACCGCTTTTCAGGAATTTGGCGGTACTGGACCACTGTACGCCAATAAAATGCTGGTACAAAGCGATGGTGAGAACTTAGAGCAGTACTACAAGTGGAACCGTTCAAGTTTTGATGGTTTCAACAACCTACGTGTAGTAACCAAAATGGATGAAGAAGCCACCAAACTTAATTTGAAATCTTACAATGCCCTAGCCAAGTTCTTCAGAGCATATTATTTCTATCAAATGACCCTTACCTTTGGCGATATCCCATATAGCCAAGCATTAAAAGGAGAAAGTGCCAATATCTTTACACCTGTTTACGATACACAGAAAGATGTTTTTAAAGGGATTTTAACTGAACTTAAAGATGCAAGTGAAATCTTAAAGGCCCAAAACCAAAGCGAAACCATACTAGGCGACATCATTTGGAATGGTTCGGTAGCCAACTGGCGTAAAACCATCAATGCATTGCGTTTAAAAGTTTTGCTTACCCTTTCAAAAAGGACTGCTGATGCTGATTTGGCCGTAGCTACCCAGTTTGCCAACATTTATGCTACCGAATTGCTTTTTGCCAAAGATGAAAGCGCTAAACTGGTTTTCCTAGATCAACAAGGCAACAGGTATCCAGAATTTAACTCAAGTAGTTTTGGCTCCGGTATGTATATGGACATGACCTTTGTAGAGCGTTTAAAAGAAAGAGAAGACCCTCGTCTTTTCCTATTCTGTACCCAAACTAGATTGGGCAAAGAAGCCGGTAAGCCAATATCCGACTTCACTTCGTATGAAGGTGGTGATCCAGCAGCACCTTATGCCGAAACCAATGACAAGGCGGTAGCAGGTAGGGTGTCAAAAGTAAATGAACGTTACCACAAAACAGCCGTAAACGAACCTAGGGTATTAATTGGCTATGCAGAACAACAGTTAATTTTAGCGGAAGCCGTAGTGAGGGGCTGGATAGCTGGCGACGCAAAAAGTTTATACGAAAGTGGGGTAAAATCTAACTTCAAGTTCTATGAAACCAGTGTAGCCCTTTTACCAGCAGAATACGCTATTTTGGCACCATATGTAAACGAAGCTGCCGCGGTTAATTACTTGACTAAACCATTAAACAGTTTCGACAATGCGGTAAGCACTGAACAAAAGATAGAGTTGATCACTACACAAAAATATCTACAAACCTATTTCCAAAATGGTTGGACAGCTTTCTTCAACCACTTACGTACAGGTTATCCAACGTTTCGCAGACCTGCCGGAGTAAATATCCCATTCAGATGGATTTATCCGCAAGCAGAATACAACAATAATACCGCAAACGTGAACAAGGCCATTACCAGTCAATTTGGCGCCAATAACGATTTGATTAATCAGCAAACTTGGTGGATCAAATAAATCATTAATTTCACGGGGCCGCTTTAACCAGTGGCCCCTTTTTTAGCAGATAACAAAAGATGAATTCAAGAAGAGATTTTCTAAAGAAAACGAGCTTATTTGCCGGAATGACAACGATGGCAAACCTCGTTCCGCCTTCCTTGCTTAAGGCAATGTCTATTGAACCCATACCAGGTAGTACCTATAAAGATGCTGAGCATATTGTTTTTCTGATGCAGGAGAATCGTTCATTTGATCACGCTTTTGGAAGCTTGAAGGGAGTAAGAGGATTTAATGACCCCCGAGTGCTTAAACAAACCAATGGAAATCCATTGTGGTTTCAAACCAATAAAGCGGGTGAAACTTACGCACCTTTCCGACTAGATATTAAAAACTCGAAAATTACTTGGATGGGATCACTTCCGCACTCGTGGACAGATATGGTTGCTGCCAGAAACAACGGAAAAATGGACACTTGGCTAGAAGCTAAGAAAGCAGGCAGAAGCTACGAGAAAATGCCTTTAACCATGGGCTATTTTGATCGCAAGGATATTCCTTTCTATTATGCTTTTGCTGATGCATTTACCATCTGTGATCAGCATTTCTGTTCAACTCTAACCGGAACCAGCTCCAATAGAACCTCTTTTTGGTCGGGGGCAGTACGAGAAAACCCTCACGACGAAAAATCTATTCCGCATGTTTTTAACGGACAAATCGACTATAAGAATATAGGCTGGAAAACTTATCCAGAACGCTTGGAAGAAGCACAAATTCCTTGGAAGGTTTATCAAAATGAATTAAGTCTGCCCGTAGGTTTTAAGGATGAGGAAGATGATTGGTTGGCTAACTTTACCGACAACAGTTTGGAGTTTTTTAAACAGTACAATGTACGGTTTCATCCCGCTCACATAGCTTATGTAGAAAAACAGATTGCCGATTTACCTGCCGAAATTCAGCATTTGGAAGCTAAATTGCCTAAAACACCAGAAGACGAAAAGAAACTGGCAGAAAAGAAACTGATGTTGGAAAAAGCCAATGAAGCTATTAAAACCTACAATAGACAAGGCTTTGAAGCCCTGAGCGATTTTGAAAAGAATATCCATCAAAAAGCTTTTGTAACCAATCAAGGTGACCCCAATTATCATCAGATAGAGAAAATGACCTATGATGATGAAGGTGTGAAAAGGGAAATGATTGTACCAAAAGGTGATGTACTTTATCAGTTTCGAAAAGATGTTGCTGCCGGACAATTGCCCATGGTGTCTTGGTTGGTAGCCCCTTGTCGTTTCTCGGATCATCCCGGTTCTCCATGGCACGGTGCATGGTATATTTCCGAAGTGTTGGATATCCTCACCAAAAATGAAGAGGTTTGGAAGAAAACCATTTTTGTACTTACCTACGACGAGAGCGATGGCTATTTTGATCATCAATCGCCTTTTGTGCCTCCGCACACCCAAAGACCATATACGGGCAAAGTATCAGAAGGTATTCAAACACAAACCGAGTTTTCGGCACTGAATCCAAAAGACCCACAAAAGGAGGGAAGTGATAGCCCAATAGGTTTAGGCTTTAGGGTACCTATGGTAGTAGCCTCTCCATGGACAAAAGGAGGTTATGTAAACTCGCAGATTTTTGATCATACCTCTTGCCTACAGTTTTTGGAACATTTCATCGCGGAGAAAACAGGTAAAGTTATAAAGGAAACCAACATCAGCGATTGGCGCAGGCATGTTTGCGGAGACCTTACGTCAGTATTCAGGCCTGCAAATGAAAAAAAAGTACACCTAAAACCTTTAGCCCGCAATCAGTTTATCGAAAGTATTTATGCCGCTCGTTTTAAACCACTGCCAGGAAATTTTACGGCATTTAGCCAATCACAAATTGATGAAGCAAAGCGTAATGGAAAACTAAAGGCCCTTCATCCAGCACAAGAAGCAGGCGTGAAGCCTTCAAATGCACTCCCTTATGAGCATGAAGTGAACATGGTTCAAAACAGTGATGGTATATTAGAAATGCAGTTTTCGGCTGGAAAGTCGCTCTTTGGAAGTAAAAGCGCTGCCGGCGCATTTCAGGTTTATGCCCCAGGTGTTTTTGAGTTGGAAAAAACAGCAAGCAAAGCACAGGTGCAAATGAACCAATGGAATTTTTGTGTAGTTCCAGGCGATCAAATCAATTATCACTGGCCTGTTGCCAATTTCATCAACGAACAATATTGGTTAGAATGCTATGGTGCAAATGGCTTCTTTAGATCTTTCAAAGGCGCCAAGCAGTTTTCTGGTCTCAATGCCAAGGTGGCTATTGAGGTGAGCAATAAAACAGCTTCTGGAAATTTGTTGGTGAATTTATTGGCCAATAAAGATATGGAGGTGGTGTTCACCGATAACGCTTACGGAGAGACCGCCAAAACAATTGCCTTAAAAAAGGACAAACACCATTTATTAGTGGTGAACACAAAGAAAAGTGGAAACTGGTACGATTTCACTATGAGCATTAAAGGCGAACCTTTATTTGAACAACGTTATGCCGGAAGGGTAGAAACTGGGAAACACAGCATTTCAGATCCTTTAATGGGACACGCCTAGTATATCTTAAAAACGTCGTAGGTTTTCTAAACCTACGACGTTTTTTTTGCCTTCAATATAAAGAAGACTTATGAAGTTTCGAATACTTTGTATGCTTAAGCCTTTACGCTCGTTGCATTGAGCATTAAGTTGTGCAGCTCAGTGTTGCGGACAAATGGACTCATTAAAGTACTGCCAGGTCCAAAGGCTGCCAGTTCCACATAATCGGCGGAGTGTTCCATAGAGCCCCAGTTTACCGAAGTATAATTGCTTTGTATCTTTCCGAAAAGTTCAAAAGGTAGCTTGCGCACGTTGTACAATCCACCGCCATCTAATTTTTCGTAATGCGTTAAAATGTCTTTTGCCTGTTCATTAGAAATGGCATAACCCTGTGCCTCATGAATCATGGCAATCAAATTACTGGCCGTATCATTTGGTTTGATTTTGTTCAACACCCAATCGTTGCTATGCTTAAACTTTTGGAACAAGTCAAATTTTTGATCAGCATTTTCCTCACCAAAAAGCCCCGGGTTACCATTTCCATGATCGGTGGTGATAATGACCAAGGTATTTCTATCCCTTTCCGCAAATTCAATGGCTTTTTCTACCGCTAAATCAAACTCCAATTGATCAAATAACAAACCCGGTGTGTCATTGGAATGCGCAGCCCAATCAACTTTTCCACCTTCTACCTGTAACACAAAACCCTCCGTATGATCTTTCATCAGATCTATGGCTTTTACGGTCATTTCTGCTAAAGTAGGAACGGTAGCCTGATGGTTTTTATCGTGTGCGTAGTCTATGCTAAAAGGCAGGGCATCATGGTCAAATATGCCAAGTACTGGCTTTTGATGGTCCAATGCTAGCATTTGTTGCTTTGTTTTAGCAAGCTGATAATCTGCTTTTTCAAATTGCGAATACACATCTACCTTATCACTTCTTTTGGAAGCATTAAAGTATTTGTCGCCACCACCCATCATCACGTCAAACTTAAGAGGCAAGTACTGTAGGGCAATTTCAGCTTGGTTGCTTCTTGATTGATTACAGATACAGAAACCAGCAGGAGTGGCGTGGGTAATGGGAACCGTAGTTACGCAACCTACTTTTTTGCCCGCCGTTTTAAATTTTTGAAGTATTGGCGTATTGCATGAACCATCAGCATTTACATTTAGTTTTCCGTTATTTACTCTTGCACCACCTCCCCAAGCTGAACTAGATGCGGCTGAATCTGTGACCATCGAATCGGCAGAAGCCGTGTCCATAAATGCCCTTACCACTTTGTTTTCACGGTATAGAGAAATCCATTTGCTTTCGCGACCATACATACGTTGAGACATCAGATTGGTCATGGTAAGCGTGCCATTGCTCATGCCATCACTTACCAAAAAAATAATGTTTTTAGCAGTGCCAAATGCATTTTCGTCAGGCATTAAAAAATGTCCAAATGATTCGGTAGCACTTAATAAAGAAATACCCAAGGCCGACAGCGTTCCGGTTTTAAGAAAGTCTCTTCTGATCATGTTACAAAATTAGCGGCCGAATATTAAGTGCACATTAACTTGTTTGGTACATCAGGTTAACTTTGTAAGTCTGATGAGCTTTTCATTAAAATAGTTCAGTAATGTAATGATCGAGCTCAAATGATGATGAAAGTTGCCGCTGAGGCAGGAACCTTTCTAAGGGTTATTAAAGCTCCCGCTGTTGAGCGAAAAAATCGTAAACGATTGGCTGTAAATCTTAAGATTTTTAACTTAAAAAACCTCGTAGGTTTCGAAAACCTACGAGGTTTGCTATCGTTAGTGCTTATTAAAGGTATATTTTAAGCTCATGCCACCAGCGCCATTTTGGTATAAGGGAGCTGCCTGGAAATTTTGTTGATTTAAGCCAAGCGCATGCTTAAGGTAGGGATAAACTAAATAACTGAGTTTGGTTGACAGGATACCAAACCCGGCACCAGCTACTACATCGCTAAACCAATGTTTGTTGTTGTACATGCGGAGCGTGCCTGTGGCAGAGGCAACAGCAAAACCCGCGTAGCTGATCCAGGGAGACTGGTCTTTAAATTCTTGATGTAATATTTCGGCAGCGGCAAAGGCAGTAGCCGTGTGGCCAGATGGAAAGGAATTGTAACTGGCGCCATTGGGCCTCATCCGTTGAGTACTGCTTTTTAGTCCTTGTACAATTGCAGTGGTAAACCCTGCACTCATCAAGGCAATAAAAGTTTGGTCCTGCACACTATTTCGCCCTTTGATGCCCATTAAATCTAAAGAGTACATTCCTGCTAAAGGTGCATATTGTAAGTAATTATCAATTTTAGCAGCAAATTGTGGGTGATGTTCCGAAAGCTCTATTTTAGTACTCCAATCTAACTGTAACAAAGGTTTGTTGTGCAGCGAAACAATGCCATAAGTAATTAAGGTAGCCGGAAACATGTATGGCTGATATTTTCGAAAAGCAGAAGGATTTTGAGTAATATCATTACGGAATGATATCGTGTCTGCAAGCTGTGCCCAAAGCATGGATGGGAGTAGGCATAAGGATAATAACAAGGTTTTCATCACTGACATAATTTTAACCAAGCTAAACTTCAAACCTGAAGTAATTCTGTAGTTAGAAAAGCAAAGTGAAAGTGTGTAAGTTGTTGCGGTAGACATAACTTATTTGAAAGTTCTGTAAATTGATGATCTGTTTTACAATGGCAAGGCCCAAACCCATTCCCTCCGAAGCTGGATTTTTATAAAAACGTTCAAAAACCTGTTGGTCGTCTAACCCATTTTCATTTCCCGTATTTGAAATTACTAATTTATTTTCTGACAAGTCGATATGAATATTCCCTCCTTGATAATTGTGTCTAATGGCGTTGCTAAACAGATTGTTCAATAAAATATCTAGCAAATATTTGCTCATGTTTATTTCCTTTGACTGCAATTGCTGCGAATATTGTATGCTTTTGTTTTGCATGAGCTCCTGAAAATTTAGAGCTTTTTCCTCGATAGCCTGTTTCAGGTCTAAAGTTTCGTGTTCGGTTAATAGTTTATTTTCAATTTTTGCCAGCAGTAGTAATGAACTGCTTAGCCTGCTCAATCTGCTTACAGCATGATAGATCTCGTCGACCAGTGCCCCCTGTTTAGAATCCAATGGGCTTTCTTGTAACAGCAGGTCTAGTTTAGCATTAATTACAGCCAAGGGAGTCATCATTTCATGGGAAGCATTGTCGGTGAAAGTTTTGAGCTCCCTATAATCTTTTTTAACCCGCTCAGCCATAGTGGCAACTGCCGTATTCAGTTCGTTAAATTCATCAATTTTAGTGTTGTTACTGCGCATGTCCTCTTTTTGAGCAAGGTTAAAAGCTTTCATGCGGTTTAAGGTTTGGTAAAAAGGTTGCCAAATACGATTAAGGACCAATCTGTTGATTAATAAAAGCGAAACCAACAGTAAAATGGTTACACCAATGGTGATCAGGAAAATGATGCGAACCAAACCTTCCGATTCGGCTCTGGATTTACTAATGGTAACCAAATAATTTTTTTTATCAAGGGTAATGGTCGTGGCTAAATTTCTGCCCGGCTCCAGTTCTTTTTCCTCTTCGTTATAAAATTCGCTGTAATAAAAATCTCTTTCAATACTTTGCCCTTCTTTCAGCAGCTCGTATTCAACTTTTTGATGTAAAAAATCGCCGGGAGAAGGTAGGCGATGATAGTTTTTTACATAGGCTTCAATTTCCCTTTCTTCGATCACTAAGTCTCTGTCCATTTTTTCGGTAAGAATAAAGTGGATGGCTACGTAGTAGATGATACCCGTAATGATGAGTACGATAAGTGAAGTAAGAAGATTGGCCCGGTTGTATTTTTCAGCAAGTTTCATGGCATCCCAAATTTATAGCCCACGCCGTACATGGATTTGATGTAGTCTTTGCATCCAGCTTCTATCATCTTTTTCCTTAGGTTTTTAATGTGTGTGTAAATGAAATCGAAATCATCTGACAGGTCCATTTCATCGCCCCAAAGATGTTCGGCAATGGCATTTTTGGTAATCACTTTGCCTTGGTTGGCAATAAAATAGATCAGTAGTTCATATTCCTTTTTGGTAAGGCTAAGCAATTGTCCTTCAATTTTTACCTCTTTGCCCATGAGGTCTATTGAAATTTCTTGAAAACTCATCACATTGTATCCCTGAAAGTTCTTTCTACGGACAATGGCCATAATCCTGGCCTTTAGTTCCGAGAGGTGAAAAGGTTTCACCAAATAGTCATCGGCACCAAGTCCCAGTCCATTTAAACGGTCATCTAAGGAGTTTCTGGCGGAAATGATTAGCACGCCATCCTGTTTGCCCATTTTTTTAATCTCTTCCAGTATTTTCATGCCATCGCCGCCAGGTAAGCCAAGATCTAATAGAATACAATCATAGCTATACAGACTGATTTTTTCCAGTGCGGTATGATAATCCATAGCCAGCTCGCATACATCGCCCTCTACTTTCAAATAGGCGTATATGCTTTCCCTAAGTTCATCTTCGTCTTCTACGATTAGAATTTTCATGATATACCTGTTAACGATTAAGGGAAAGGTAGCATATAAATCTGTAGTAAATCTGAGTGGTGGGAAGTATTACAACTTCTAATTTCCAACAGATTTAGCTCCTAACTATGCAATATAAAAACAATGGAGGAACCATCATGTCATTTAGGAAAATACTTTTTTTATTATTCTCGTTAGCAGCCAATCTTTTGTATGGGCAATCCGTTAAAGTTACCGTTTCGGGTTTGCTTAAAGATGGAAAAACTGGAACTACGCTGCCCTATGCCAATATTGTGGTCAAAGCAAAAACTGATCAGCGCTTTGTAACCGGCACCATTAGCGATATGGAGGGTAGGTTTAAACTGGCAGATATGGCCAGTGGCGAATACCAACTTGAAATTAGTTTGGTAGGCTACCAAAAGAAAAACCAAGCCCTTAATATAGGAACTTTAAATCCGTTTTTAGACCTGGGCGAATTGGCACTGACTGAAGACTCACAAACATTAAGTACCGTAAACATTTTAGGGCAAAGTAATGACGGACTTTCGACCAAAATGGACAAACAGGCCTACAATTTGAGCAATAATGTTGCCCAGTCGGGAGGCTCGGTGCTACAAGCCATGCAAAACCTACCTGGAGTAACTATTCAAGATGGAAAAATACAATTAAGAGGAAATGATAAGGTGGCGGTCCTGGTTGATGGGAAGCAGAATGCTATGACCGGATTTGGCTCACAAACAAGCTTAGACAATATTCCCGCATCAGCGATTGAACGGATAGAAGTTATCAATAACCCTTCGTCTAAATATGATGCTAACGGTAATGCGGGGATCATCAACATCATTTATAAGAAGAATAAGCAAGAAGGATTTAATGGTAAGGTTGGGCTCACTACTGGCCTTGGCGCTTTGTGGGTACGTAGAGAAAACTTGCCAGAAATTAGGCCACAATATCAGGCTACGTCAAAAATTAATCCATCCCTTTCGCTCAATTATCGAAAAAACAAGCTCAACACTTTTTTACAAGCCGATTGGCTTTATACGCAAACGCTTAATAGAAATGAATTTGCCACTAGAACTTACGATGATGGAACCATCATTAATCAGCAGGTAAAACGTAACCGAACCACTACTTATAGCATGATGAAAACGGGTATAGATTGGAATCCTGATGAACAGAACTCATTAACGGTATCTACTTATTTCAATAGGGAAAAGATTTTGGATAGGGGTGATATTCCTTATTTCAATGCTGACCTATCCAATAGGTTAAGGTTATGGCAGTTTTTGGAAGATGAGGTGAAATATACCGTTACAGGTTCGGCAGCTTATCAGCATAAATTCAAACAGCCTGGGCACTTGCTCAATGCAGGATTGAATTATACTTGGCATAGGGAAGATGAAAAGTATTTCTTCACCAATATTATGCCCACCTTTACCGGTGAAGACGCTTTTAAATTGTTGTCTGATGAGCATGTGATCGATTTTAATTTGGATTACATCAAGCCGTTGAAGCAGGGTAGGATTGAATTGGGCACTAAAGTCAGGAGACGCTCTATTCCTACCAATATGCAGTTTTTTCCGGGACTAAATTCTCCTTTGGATGTTTATGCGGGCGGTTGGGCCGATTATAAGGAAACTATACCCGCAGTATATGCCAATTATGTGTTTGAAAATACTGATATAGAAATAGAAACAGGTTTAAGGTATGAGTATGTAAAAGTGCAGTATGATGTGAACCCCAATCACAATACCTATAAAAGTGATGGTTATGATTACTTCCAACCTTTTCCCAATTTACGTTTTGCCTATAAAATTAACGAACGTAATAAGCTATCGGCCTTTTTCAACAGAAGGGTAGATAGACCAAATGAGGTGGATATCCGTATTTTCCCAAAATACGATGAACCCGAATTGTTAAAGGTGGGCAATCCAACGCTTCGCCCACAATTTACCAATACCATGGAGCTGGGGTATCGTTTGCAATGGAATAAGGGAAATATTTACGCTTCGTTATATCACAAAATGATTAATGCCACCATTACCAGAATTGCTACGGCTGTACCAGGAAGTACCATTCTGTACAATATCTTTCAGAATGCTGGAAAGAGTTACAATACTGGTGGCGAAGTGGTGTTGCAACAGGAAATCGCTCCATGGTATTCGTTCAATACTAGCTTTGCCATTTATCAAAATAAAATCAATACCTTTAGCATCACTAATCAATATCCTGTACCAACTACCTATAACGTTGGTGAAGAAAAAATTACTTCTGGAAATGCGAAGTTGAACAATATCTTTAAACTTAAAGGACAAACCCAAATCCAATTATCTGGGGTTTATTTGGCTAAGGATATTATTCCGCAAGGGACTATTGGGGCTAGGTTTTCGATTGATTTAGGGGTGAAAAAACAGATACAGAAAGGTAAAGGAGAACTGTTTTTGAATGGCAATGATATCTTGAATACGTTTAGACTTGATAAGAGAATTGTAGGAAATGGCTTTGTGCTGGCCAGTAAGGATTACCTGGAAACCCAAGTGTTTAGACTGGGTTACAGCTATAAGTTTTAATCATTACCTACATTTGCAAATTTGGAAAGACAGTGCTATCTTGTTAAAACAAAAGGCTCATATCTCAAAAATATAGCCGAAAACTAACAAGAACAATGACCTTAATAGCCATCTTCTTCCCATTTATTTCATTTATCCTCAGGGGCCGGATCATTACTGGAATCATTTGCTTGATTTTACAAATTACCTTAATCGGATGGATTCCCGCGGCGGTGTGGGCGGTAATCTCTTTACAAAATTCCCGTGCAGATAGGCGCAATGAAAGGCTGATCAGGGCAATGAATAAAAGGTAAAGTGACTATATGCTAGTTTGATAATATTCTAACACTCTTAAGAACACTATGGTAATAACTCAGCTTATCAGTTGCTTTTATTGAAATCACCTCTACATCATTCACTTTAAGTAGGTCGAGCTTATACATAGAAGAAGCTACGTATTCTTCAGGAATGTAATAGTAAATCTTATTGCTAATGGAGATTTTGTTTTTGTAAAACTTGCTGCGGGCCCTAAAAGTCAATAACCACCAAAGGTCGGTTTCAATAAAATCTAAGGCCAAACCGAAAATGAAAATGTCTCTCGTGAAAAATAAATCAATCCACGATTGATCATTCAATGCTTTTTTAGATTGCAATCTCTTGAGCAGCGGAGCTTTTGCAACCGTTGAACTGGCATAATCAGTACCAGTAACTACATAGTTGCGCATGTTTTGTAGTTGGCCACAATAATGCTCAAAGCCTAAATTGATAGACATCGGATGATTCGCTTCTCCATGCAAATGCCAGTAGTTAGTGCCATTTAATACATTCTTCCTGAAAATACTATACAAACGCTCAATCACTACCCCTGTGTTTTTAAGTGAATCGGTGCCTTGGAGCGTATAGTCGTAATTAGTAGTCATGATGTTTGCTACAGACAATGCCCTGATCTGATGATGAATATCATTTTGGTCAATTTGAGCTACATTAGCGGCAATAAAAGTCTTTAAATCCTTTTCCTCAATGAGTTTTGTTTTAATGGCGGCCAAAAAAATCTCTTCATAAAGCATAGGAAAGGGCTTATCCCTATGAATGGTCACCTCGTCTGATACCTCACAGAAGTCGGTGATCTTTTGCAGCAGCTCTGCCCAGCTCACCCCAGGAGAAATATTATTAACGTCGTTTCCAATCAGCAGTGCAATGTCTTTCATCTCGCCTCATTTGAATAAAGCGAATATAAGATTAAATGAGCTTTTTTCCCTGAAAGCCTCTTATGTAACAATTGATTGCCAATCATTGCATTTTTACCTCATTTGGCTAATTTTGGTGCGTTGAAAAGAACCTTCCACATATTGCTGCTGAGCTTATATCTGCTTTCCACTACTGAATTACAAGAGTTGGCCAAGCTACCCGTGCTCTTTCAACACTATTTCGAACATAAAAACTTAGATCATAATATTACTTTCTTTGCCTATTTGGAACATCATTACAATGATATTCCCCATACCGATAACGACGAAGCAAGAGACAACCAACTTCCTTTTAAAACACAAGGTTTTTGGGCTACTAATGGACTAAGCCCTGCTTTGCCGCCTTCCTTTGAGTTAAGTTTCAAGAAGGTATATCAAGTTTTACCTAAGCAAAAGATCTTGATCAATAATGATCATGCACCCAATTCGGCTTATGCCGGAAAAATTTGGCAACCGCCAAAGTCTGTAATCCTTTCTTAATTCTTTAACGGCCTACAATGCCGTAATTATTAATTAGAAACGATTATCCCATTTTTCATGCTGAATAGAATTATTGAGTTTTCTATCAAGAATAAACTCATTATTGGGCTATTTACCATTAGCCTTATCATATACGGAAGCTTTGAGCTGACCAAATTACCTATTGATGCTGTGCCCGATATTACCAATAATCAGGTGCAGATCATCACTACGGCACCTTCCTATGGTGCTACCGATATCGAGCGATTGGTCACTTTCCCTGTAGAACAGGCCAATAGCAATATTGCCGGAATTAAAGAAATTAGAAGCTACAGCCGTTTTGGACTTTCGCTAGTTACCCTTGTTTTTAATGATGATGTAGATGTTTATTGGGCCCGACAACAAGTAGCCGAACGTTTACTGGTAGTGCAGGAGCAAATTCCCCAGGGCATTGGTAAACCAGAAATGGGACCTATCTCTACAGGTTTGGGCGAAATTTATCAATACGCCGTAAAACCCAAAAAAGGTTATGAAAAGCGATACGACATTACCGAATTGCGCACCATTCAGGATTGGGTAATCAGACGTCAATTGTTGGGCGTTAGGGGCGTAGCCGAAGTGAGCAGTTTTGGTGGTAAGCTTAAGCAATACCAAGTAACCATTGACCCTAATAAGTTAGTGGCCCACAAGGTAACCATTAGCGATATTTTTGATGCGCTGGAAAGTAACAACCAAAATACGGGCGGTGCCTATATTGAAAAACAATCTACCGTGTTGTACATCAGAAGCGAAGGATTGATTGGTAGTAAAGAAGATATTGAAAACATTGTAGTTAGAAACAACCAAGGCTCAACACCACTGCTCATTAGAGATGTCGCCAATATCGAAATCGGTTATGCTACCAGATATGGTGCCTTAACTTTTAACAATGAAGGCGAAGTTTCAGGAGCCATTGTAATGATGCTGAAAGGAGCCAATAGCAATGTAGTGATTGACGATATCAAGGCCAAGATCAAGCAAATTGAACAAACCTTGCCTGAAGGTGTAGAAATTGTACCCTTTCTAGATCGTACCAGTATGGTGAATAATGCCATTAAAACGGTGGAAACCAATTTGCTGGAAGGCGCATTGATTGTGGTATTTGTACTGGTGATTTTTCTGGGAAATTTAAGAGCGGGCTTCATTGTAGCATCGGTAATTCCACTATCCATGTTGTTTGCCATTATCATGATGAATATGTTTGGTGTAAGTGGTAACCTCATGAGCTTAGGCGCCTTGGATTTTGGATTGATTGTAGATGGGGCCGTGATCATTGTAGAAGCCGTGATGCACCAGCTCAGTCACAGTAAGAAATTTGCGGGCCTATCCATCCTGAAACAAAACGAGATGGACTTAGAAGTGAAAAGTGCTTCGTCCAAGATGATGAACAGTGCGGTATTTGGTCAAATCATCATCCTCATTGTGTATCTGCCTATTTTTAGTTTACAGGGAATTGAAGGGAAGATGTTTAAACCGATGGCCCAAACTGTTGCTTTTGCATTGCTTGGCGCATTTATCCTCTCATTAACCTACATCCCCATGATCTCTAGCTTATTGCTGAGCAAGAAAATCAAAACCAAGCCTAATATTTCCGATAAAGTAATGGCTAAGATAGAGAATAGCTATTCCAACATGCTCCGCAAAATATTGGGCATTCCAAAAATGGTGATTGGGGTAGTGCTAGCCCTATTTGTAGCTGCGGTACTAATTCTGTCTAACTTAGGTGGCGAGTTTATTCCCTCTATCGAAGAAGGAGATTATGCCGTAGAAACCAGAGTGCTTTCGGGCAGTAATTTAAATACCACCATTGAGAATGTACAAAAAGTAGCGGGTATTCTTAAGGCAAAGTTCCCCGAAGTAAAAAACATTGTTTCCAAAATAGGTAGCAGCGAAGTACCAACAGAGCCATTGCCTATGGATATGGGCGATATGATCATTAACCTTAAACCCAAAAGTGAGTGGACCTCGGCGAAAAGTTTTGAAGAATTGTCAGAAAAAATGGGAGAAGCGGCCAGCGAAATCCCAGGCGTAACCACCAGCTTTCAGTTTCCTGTTCAAATGCGCTTTAATGAGTTGATGACCGGAGCCAGACAAGATGTAGTGTGTAAGATTTTTGGAGAAGATTTTGACACCTTGGCCCTTTACGCTAAAAAGCTGGGTAATTTGGTGAGAAAGGTTCCCGGTGCAACGGAGATGTACGTAGAGCAAATTTCGGGAACACCACAAATTGTGATCCAATATAACCGAGCTGCTATTGCCCAATACGGTTTGAACATTGCCGACATCAATAGAAACATCAATACCGCATTTGCGGGGCAAAGCACAGGTTTGGTGTTTGAAGGTGAAAAACGTTTTGATCTGGTAGTGCGCTTACAGAATGATAAACGAAAAAGCATTAAAGATGTACAAAACCTATTGATTCCAACACCTTACGGTAACCAAATTCCTTTGGCACAAGTAGCCACCGTGGCTTTGGTGAATAGTCCTAGCCAAATCCAAAGAGAAGATACCAAGCGTCGTATTTTGGTAGGTTTCAATGTGAGCGGCCGCGATGTGGAAAGTATTGTGAACGAATTGCAGGAGAAAGTAAGAGCTGAGATCAAACTGCCTACCGGTTATAGCATCACCTATGGTGGTTCGTTCGAAAATCTTAATGAAGCCAAATCAAGGTTGATGATTGCGGTACCAGTTTCGCTTATTTTGATTTTTCTGTTGCTTTACTTCGCCTTTGGTTCTATCAAATATGGCCTGCTCATTTATACCGCTATTCCTTTGTCGGCCATTGGCGGTATTTTCCTATTGGCTTTGCGAGGACTACCTTTTAGTATCAGTGCTGGAGTTGGCTTTATTGCCCTATTCGGGATTGCGGTACTCAATGGCATTGTGCTCGTTGCCGAGTTTAACAACGTTAAAAAAACTGGAGAACAAGATATGAAGAAAGTAGTGTTAGAAGGAACTAAAACCCGATTAAGACCAGTATTAATGACGGCTTTTGTAGCCTCTTTAGGTTTCTTACCTATGGCCATTAGTAATGGAGCAGGTGCCGCAGTACAACGCCCATTGGCTACCGTAGTCATTGGCGGGCTAATGATTGCCACCTTGCTCACCTTATTCGTCCTGCCTATTTTATATGTAAGTTTCGAAAAAGGTTTAAAGCTAGGAAAGAAACGTTTGAAAGCATTAACCATAGTTTTCGTTTGTTTTGGTCTTTCTTCGGCCAATGCTCAGCAAAGTATTACGTTAAAGGCTACTTTAGATAGTTTGTACAAAAACAACATTAGCTTAAAAAGTAGTCAATTAATGGCCGACTATAACCAGCAATTGAGCAAAACAGCTACGACCATTGCACCTTTGAATATCAATGGAGAATATGGCAAGTTTAACAGTAACCTGGTAGATAATAAACTGAGCGTTAACCAGAGTTTTAGCCTGCCGAGTGTTTATGCCAAGCAAAAGGATAAATTGTTGGAAGAATGGAAGATGACCTTACTGCAAAAGGAACTGAGCAAAGCAGAACTCACTAAAATCACCACTCAGGTTTTTTATGACCTGCTAATAGTAGCGCAACAACAGAAGCTTTACCAGCAAGCCGATAGCTCCTATAGAAAGTTAAAGCAACTGGCAGAACTAAGATTAAAAAGCGGCGAAAGTAACTTGCTAGAAAAGGCCAGTGCCGAAAACCAATTGCTACAAGTAAATACCAAATTGAAAAACCTGCACATACAAGAAGTAACCCTGCAACAACAATTGGCCTTTTTAATCAACACGCCATTGTTATTAAAGCCAAAAGCAGAAAACTTACGGGCAAGTATCTCATTTGCTGATACCTTAAGCTGGACAAGTCATCCCTTAATTAAGCTACAGCAGCAGGAAGAGAAAGCTGCATTGGCCAGTACCAAAATGGAGCAATCAAAACTACTGCCAGAGTTTAATGTAGGTTATAACAATACTACCTTGAGAGATGATATCAAGTTTAATCAGAGCGATCGTTTTCAATCTTTCCAACTGGGCTTGAGTATTCCTCTTTTCGGTGGTTCACAACATCATAAAATCAAGTCGGCCAAGGTTTATCAAGAATATCGGAAATCGGAAACCGAAAATACCATGAGGCAGGTAAATACTCAGTTAAAAGCCGTTTATCTCCAATACCAACAGCAAATGGATATGGTAAATGAATTGGAAAAAAGTGGATTGAAAACCGCTAAGGAAATTACCACCACCCTAAATAAACAATTACAAAACGGCGAAATCAATTACTTGGAATGGACCATGCTGAACAATCAGGCTATTGCCATTAATGAAAGCTACTTTGAAGCCATCCAACAATTGAATAAAAGCATTATAGAACTTAATTATCTTTTAGCGCAATAACATGAAGTACCCATTATATTTAGGCGTTTTAGCCATGGCCATGACTTTTGCCTGCAGCAGCAATAGTGAAATACAAAAAGAAGCTGGCGTGACAGTGAATGAGAACGAAGTGAGCTTAACGGAAGCGCAAGCAAAACATATCAATCTGCAAACTGGACAGGTTGCTTTTGGAGAAATCAATGAAATCTTAAAACTACAAGGGAAGATAGATGTACCCCCTCAAAATCTGGTATCGGTAAGTATACCATTGGGCGGCTACCTTAAGGCCACCAAAATGCTTCCAGGTACACACGTAAGCAAAGGGCAGGTCATTGCCGTGATGGAAGATCCACAGTACATACAATTGCAGCAGGACTATTTAAATATCAGCAATAGATTAAACTACGCCAGTAAAGAGCTTGCCCGACAAAAGGAACTTAACCTAAGCAAAGCCAACAGCGATAAAATCTTACAACAGGCAGAAACAGAATATAAAAATCTTAAGGTAGAACAAACGGCATTGGTAGAAAAGCTAAAGCTCATCAATATCAATGCAGCACAACTACATGAAGGGAAAATCTCTAAGTCAATCAATATTTATTCGCCCATTAATGGTTATGTAAGTAAGGTAAATGTGAATATTGGCAAGTATGTTACCCCATCAGATGTGATTTTTGAACTGATCAATCCTAGTGACATCCATTTGAACCTGACCATTTTTGAAAAAGACCTACATAAAATTAACATTGGCCAAAGAGTAGTAGCATTTACCAATGTAAGGCCCGAGATGAAATATGAAACCAAAGTAATTTTAGTGAGTCACAATGTAGGCGAGGGTGGCAGTAGTGAAGTGCATTGCCATTTTGAGAAATACGATAAAAACCTAGTGCCAGGGATGTACATGAACGCCGAACTACAATTTGAAAATCAAAAAGTTCAGTTCTTACCAGAAGAAGCGGTGGTGAGTTTCGAAAACAAAGATTATGTATTTGAGGAAACAGCCCCTCGTAAATTTGTGATGAAAGAAGTGCAGGTAGGGGAAACCTCAGAAGGTAAAACTGCCATCACTACCGATTTGAAAGGTAAACAAGTTGTGGTAAAAGGTGCTTACTCTTTGTTGATGAAATTAAAAAACACCAGCGACGAGGAGTAGGTCGAAAACTTTGTCAATCTTATAGGTGGTTAAACAAGTAAGATTGACAAAGTTCGTTTGTAGGTGCTCTGTGTAAATACTAACCCTAAATTTTTGTATTGCAAACTATAATCCGTACTATCCAGCTCTCTCTCCTTAAAAAGGAGAGAGTTAGAGAGAGGTTTATAGCCCCTTGCAAGCCCCATAATAATACGTCATTCCCGCGCAGGCGGGAATCCTATGTGTTTATTTAAGATCATTGCATTAAGATTGCTTCGTTCCTCGCAATGACGACCTATGAATGAAAGTACGATAGGCCTAAAGCGCTAGTAAATTTTAGCATTTAGACAATACGTCATTCCCCCGTAGGCGGGAACCACGAAGTGCTCATCGAAGATAATCTTAAAGTATTAAACAAAATCTACTCGTGCATTATGATGCCCAATCGAGTTGGGCATGACGAGTAGAATAAAAAACTTTGCCAATCTTATCGGTAATTAATCCCTAAGATTGACAAAGTTCTCAATATTGCGAGGCGATTACTTCTTCAACGAAGCCATATCAATTACAAAGCGATATTTGATATCACCTTTCAATAAACGCTCGTAAGCCTCATTGATCTGGTTCATGTCAATCATCTCAATATCGGCAGTAATGTTGTGTTTACCACAGAAATCTAACATTTCTTGCGTTTCTGCAATGCCGCCAATCATAGAACCTGAAAAGCTCTTACGGCCAACAATTACACTAAACGCAGCTACTGGAAGTGGTTCTTCAGGAGCACCCACTAAAGCCAATGAACCATCTACACGAAGCAAGCCCAAATAAGCATTAATGTCATGCTGAGCAGATACAGCATCCAAAATGAAGTGTAACTTCCCTCTGTATTTATTCATTTGTGCGGGGTCGCTGGAAAGCACTACTTCATCAGCACCTAAACGTTGTGCCTCTTTAAATTTACTTTCCGAAGTAGTGAAGGCGACTACATGAGCACCCATAGCTTTGGCTATTTTAATACCCATGTGGCCTAAACCACCAATACCCACAATACCTACGTTTTTACCTGGACCAACGTTCCAATGTTTCAATGGCGAATAAGTGGTGATACCAGCACATAACAATGGTGCGGTAGCGGCAAGGTCAAGGTTTTCTGGGATACTAAGCACGTAGTTTTCGTCCACTACAATACTTTCTGAATAACCGCCATAAGTTTGCACATTTGGTAAGTACTTATCAGGAGAGTTGTAGGTGCCCACCATACCAGGCTCGCAGAACTGTTCCAAGCCTTCTTTACAATATTGGCACTCGCGACAAGAATCAACAATACAGCCAATACCTACCGTATCGCCAACTTTGAATTTTTTAACGTGGTTACCTACACTCACTACCTTTCCAACAATTTCGTGTCCAGGTACATTAGGATAAACGGTATTGTGCCACTCATTTCTAGCCGTATGTAAATCAGAGTGACATACACCGCAGTAGAGAATTTCGATTTTTACATCATGGGGTGCTACTTCTCTCCGCGGAATGCTGAGGCCTTGTAACGGTGCATTGGCAGCCTCAGTGCCATATGCTTTTACGTTGATGGTGTTCATGTGATTATTATTTTGTTAGGGTTTGTTATGCTAAATTTATTAAAGTTTGGCCGCATTTAATAGCTCAGGCAAGCCTGTTGGTGGTGTATTTTCATTAATGACCCGGAGCTTACACAAAGTATGTAGATTTAGTTCTTTCTTTTCGGCTGAATACTTTTTACATAGTCTGGATTGTAAAGTAACAGTAAAACCTACTAACCTGTCTATTCCATAATATTTTATTGACCTTATAATAGAAAAATACCTAGTATAAGGTATTGAAAATGAGTTTGATATTATCTAACTTGATGTTGTCTAAAAACTTGAAATATGAAATTGCTTCTCTCATTACTTCTACTTTGTGTAATGGCCAATACAGCTCTAGGTCAAAAACTACGCGACATCAAAAAGGATTATGATGATAGTAATCTTTTTAGTGCGCAACCTTTAACAAGAGGGGCATTTAGCCGCTTTATCTCCAATCATTTTAGTTATACTATTTTGGGTAGTCCCAGTCCCACAACTGGTTTTAAAGTAGAAACAGAAAAACCAAGTATTGCTTTGAAGGGTAGGATAGCTGCCAATAAGAATGCTACTTTCATTACCACTTTAGAGCTTCAGGCAGGAGCAGATGGACAGATATTTCAAGTTTTTTCCAATGACAAACTAAGCTCCCAATTTAAATCTACGATAGGATTTAATAGGCTTCTTACCAAAAACTATGCTAACTATGAGTACTTCGCAAGTAAAGCAGAAAATAAATATGTGACTGCAGGTTATCGTAAAATGGCTATTGACAAATATAATGATTTAGTTAAGCAGGATTTGCGCACTTCGGTTATGAAAAATATGTTGAACCAGCGTTTTATTGATAATCCAAAATTTGATACACTGTTAATGTTATTGGGTAGTGAGTATATTGATAGTCAAGAAGAAATAAAAGACGTAGTATGTAAAGTGCTTGAAGAAATGAAGGTTGCTTACTCTAATATTCCATTGGATAATGCACTTTCGAACTATGCTAGTCTGTGGAAAGACAGCAACGGAAGTCGTGAACTTAAGGAAGAGTTTTTTAATAAGTATAAGAAAGAAGCTAAGCTACAGAAAAGGGCAGTAGATAGCCTTCATATTTATGAAATGGACAATGTAAGTGAATTTTGGACAGGTAAATTTATTTGGTGGGCTAATGCTTCTCCTTTTGTTTCAAATACCAATTTCATGCACTATCAGCCCTTAACTCAATCACTGCAAGACAAAAGCAGTGTATTATGGGGCGCCAAACTGTCTCTCAACTTATTTTGGACATACAAAGTTCCTAATCGTTATCACTATCTTACTTTTGGATTTACCCCACAAAGAATGAACTCGCTGGATGAAATGACAAAATATGCTTATAAAAAAACCGTTTCCAAGCCGGTAATTCCAAATCCCGACAAACCAAACGAAAAAGAAACGGTAGCCGAAGAAGAGCCGGGTACTGCTTATGAAGGTGTATATAGGTCGGGAGCGGGAATAGAGTACTTTATTGAAGGTTATAGTGTTCCATGGACAAATGGGCTTGCTCCCGGTTTTTACATTAGGGTAAATTACTCGAAAACAAAGCATCGTTTGAATAGGGAACAATTGGGTGCTTATTTGGGAATCTTATGGAATGTAAAGAACAGTGATAAAGATAGTAAGAATCTTCTTACCATTATTCCCTATGCAGGATGGAGTAACCTATTAGACCAATATACGGATGAGGGCAAAACTTCTAAAAAAGCTTTACATAGTTTGTTCACCGCGGGCTTAAGAATTGGTGTGCCGATTAATATTGGAAAATAAAGATAATTGACTATCTGATAGGTATGTGATTCGGTTTTGTGTTGAACTATTTAGAAGGATAAAACTGTAAATTACGGGAATAAATTTTGGATTTACCTTCAATCAGCTTCATTCCTGTGTATGCGAGAATCTTAAGGCATAGTAAATCTTATTACATCATGACTATACCCAAGTTGGTACCATAAAGAAATTGCCCAAAGAATGATCATCAAACCTTGGGTAAATCTAATACTATTGCACAGGTCGTCCGGTTCTGGTCGTATCAACCGAAGTGGTGTCTGTTCTTGTGGTGTCTGTCGTGGTCGAATCCGTGTTTCGACTCGTGCTGCAGGCGGAAAATATCAGGCCTACGGCTAATATGGCTAATGCTAATCTTTTCATCACTAATTATTTAAGGGTTCATGTTAACTTAAATATTAACAATACATTAGCACTGGCAGTTTATGGTAAAATACGGGTTTGTGCGACGTTAAATACCTGAAATAAAGTACAATTCTTTCCTACACCATCATCTCAACTCGTAGCAGCTTCACGATCCTTATTATACTTGCAATGACAGCAAAGGCAATATGGTAGTATATTGAAAAATCAAAAGCTTTCTTATATTAGCAGTGTAAGCCCAAACATCTTTGAAGTCTCTATACGTTATTATCTTTTGCAGTTTCGTTCATGTGGCCGCTTCATCCGCCCATCAAAATCTTACCATTAGCCAAAAAGCGCAAATGTTAGACTCGTTGCGGAAAGAATATCTTGGAAACCGCGATAAACGAGAACAGCTAGAAAAAGAATGGTATAAATTGGGCGTGAACACCAATAACAAGGAACTGTTAGCCTTTGTTGAGGTGATGAAACTATCCAGGATAAAGAAGCATGTCCCGCAACAATTAGATAAATTCAGCGAAGAAATCAGTAAAAAGTACCGAGATTACCCTAATGTGCAGGCCATGGCCTATCAAATGGTAGGCTATCATTACTTTATTGGTGAAATCAATTACGAAAAAGCCTTTGCCGCTTATGTTAATCTAGAAAAACTACTGGACATTTACGGTCCAAAAACCATTGGTAACTATGCCGACTATTGTGCAGAAATTGCCTCGGCCTATTATAAGTTCCGTAATTATAAAAAGGCAATTGCGATGGGGAAGAAGGGGGTGGTTTATGCCAGCAACCAATGGGATTTTTACAACACTATTGGACTTTGTCTGCGTGAACTGCACCAACTGGATTCCGCCATTTACTACCTTCATAAAGCTGTAGACGCAGCAGTGTCAAAAAAAGCGCCAGACATTTACCGCACCATCTCTTTAGGCAATATTGGTTATTGTTATTACCTTAAGGAGCAGTATTCCAATGCAAAGCCCTTACTCCAAGCAGATCTTCAAGGAGCACTTCGTATACAAGACCACGGACTGGCCGCCGGAGCAGAAATTCCCTTGGCCGATATTTATTTGAAAGAAAAGAACTGGAAAAATGCCAATCAATTATTGCAAAGTGCCAGGAACCATATCGCTAAAAGCAATCAGTTAGATCGATTGGAAAAATACTATCCTGTACGCAGCCGTTACTATCAGTTGTCTGGAGATATGCCGAATGCTTTGGCCTATCGAGATTCGGCAATAACGGCCATCAAACGTAACGATTCGATTTTCAATTCGCTATTGGTGCTTCGAGTGCAGCAACGTACCGATATGGAGAAGCTTGCAGAAGAAAAAAGTAAGCTCGAAAACTATAAAAAACTTTCGCAAACACGAATCATTGCCATTATTGGTTTTTTCGTTCTCCTATTGCTCATTTTCTTTTTGATCAGACGCTACCGTAACCGTATAGAAAAAGATAGGAAACAGATTGAGGAACTTAACCGGATCATGGAACTAAGGCAAAGGTTAAGTGCCGATATGCACGATGACATTGGCAGTACCCTTAGCAGTATCTCGCTTTATACCCACTCTTTATTAATGCAATCAGATAACGTTGCAGAGCAGGGGATTTTGGAAAAGATCAAGCAAAATGCGCAAAACGTACAGGAAAACCTTGGCGATATCATTTGGAGTGTTAATCCGAACATGGACTCTATGGAGCAGATCATTTCCCGCATGCGTGCCTTTGGTGCCGATATGACCGAACATGCAGGCATTACCTTCCATTTTGAGATTGATGAAAAGATGATTAGTCTGCCTTTGAACATGTTAAAAAGAAAGAACCTTTATTTAATTTATAAGGAAGCCCTTAACAATGCGGTTAAATATAGTGGCTGTTCACAATTAAATGTTTCGCTCAAATTAACCTCAGCGCATTTGGTAATGGAAATTAAGGACAATGGAAATGGCTTTGATATGCAGACGGCCTCTGGTGGAAATGGATTGCGGAACATGCATAGAAGAGCAGCCGAAATAAATGGCGAATTATGGATGGATAGCGTAGAAGGAAAGGGGACCAGCATTGTGCTGAAAATTAACCCTAGCTAATATTAGCTATTGCAGGATCATGGCACTATCCTAATTTTGTACGTTGCTCTATAAAACAAGTAACCGCTGAATAGAAATAGAGAAAGCAACAACAATCTCACTACAGATGAAAAAAAGGATTATCTTATTTGATGACGATACCACCCGTAGGGATAGCCTTTCGATGCTATTGAACATGTGCCCTGATATGGAGTGCGTAGGCACTTTCCCCAGTGCTGCCAATGCCGTAAATGAGGTGAAAGCTACGCAGCCTGATATGGTGCTGATGGATATAGATATGCCTGGAGGTAACGGTATTACCGGTACCCGAGAAATTAAGGCACAGTTTCCCGAACTTCCTATCATTATGCAAACGGTTTTTGATGATAATGAACATATCTTTGAAGCCATTAAAGCCGGAGCTAATGGTTATTTGCTTAAAAAAACACCTCCCGATAAGCTGCTGGCGCAACTCAGAGAAGCTTTGGAAGGCGGAGCGCCCATGACAGCAAGCATTGCCATCAAGGTATTGCAGTTTTTTCATGAAAAGCCCACCACGTCCTATAACCTTAGCGACAGGGAAAAAGGTATTCTTAAGCTGTTGGTAGAAGGACATAGCTACAAAATGATTGCCGATAAAAGTGATATTGCCTATTTTACGGTCTGCAATCATATCAAAAAAATATACGAAAAGCTGCACGTAAATAGTGCTACCGAAGCCGTAAGGCTTGCACTGCAAAAGAAGTTGGTATAACCACCCCAATTTCACCCATTTATTTCATCATATCCTGCTTTTTTGAAGTTTAACAGTTAGGTAAAGCTGCTATCGTGGCTATTATTAGCTATTGTTGCAGCCTTCATTTTATCCTTTTTTTGGCTTGTGAAAATGATCCATAACGCTCATAACCACAGATCATATGGAACACGTTCCGCCAAACTATTTAAAGAATAAAAATGCTTAACTTTTACACCCCGACCTTTGCGTTAATCAAAGGCCGCTTTTCCGATTTTTGGGATAAGGCCAAATCATGTTTGGTCGATTTCAAGCCAATATGCTCGATGTTGATCATTGGCCTGTTTCCTTTGGTTACGCTGAAAGCACAGCAAAGACCCAACATTAGTTACAGTCAAAGTAGTTACAACTTTAGTAAAGGGGTTGCCATTGCGCCAATAGCTGCACCAGGCAATAGTGGAGGTGCCATTCCCGCTAAAATAAGAGGGGGCGTAGAAGAGTCGTTTGGACTTGGCGGATATAATGCAAATAGGATTTCCAAAAGAAGTGACGGCAATATGCTGTCATTCATCTTGGGAAAAAATACCATCCACAAAGTTGATTTAACCAACAGAACTGTAACCGATTCACTAGTGAACAGGGACAAACCTTGGGGTATTGTAAAAGATAGTAGGGGAAATGTGTATTGGACAGAAACCGGCTCCTACCGGATCATTACCAATCCTGATAAGGACGATGAAACCAGCTACTTAGCAGGTGCTTTGTCAATAGGAGAAAATATACCAAAAATAGGCGGAGCCATTTCCTTTTTCAATAACGTAAACTCCATTTACTCTTATTTTTCGGGTGGAGATGACCTACTTAGGAAAATTACAGGGCAAGAAGCCAAACCTAATTATATCCTAAAGTTTTCTGGTAAGATTTACAAGTTAGCTCCAGGCGCTACCAACCCTGAAGTGTTTATTTCAGAAGTACAAATGCCAACAGGATTGGCCATTGACCAAAATGACAATCTTTATGTAAGCTGCTTTACCGCCAATTTTACCGTAAAAGGAGGTGTTTCTTTTTCTGGCGGAGAGGTAGAAGTGGTTGACGATGAAAGTGGAACCTACAATGCAAAGGTGATTAAAATTACACCAGAAAAGCAACAGACCGACATAGGAGGATGGCAAGGTATTGATTATCCAACGCAATTAGGTATTGACGCCCAGGGCAACCTTACCTTAATGTACCACTATGGTAATAACATGGAAGACATTGGTTTTGCCAGAATTAGAAAATATCCAGTAGGACAAACTACGGGCAATACCTATGCTACTGCTACCTTTTTGTTAAGAGGTGGCACCACCGCTGGCCAAGCCTATCCCGCATATCAGGACATGGCGGTGGATGCTGGTGGGAATGTTTACCTATCTGACTTTTATGCAGATAAAATCATGATGTTGCCTATGGGAGGCAGCTCATCAAACGATTTGCAGGTGTTTTCTGGAAATGTAATGTCGCCATGCGCCTTGTACGTTGATTTGAGCAACAACCAAATTTGGGTTAAAGAAGGCAGATATACCACCACAGGTACCATCAAGAAATTGAGTTTATACGGCTATTCCGTAAACCCAAGTTTACCTTTAGGCCTTTCGCTTACCGCTAATGGAACCATAACTGGTACAGCAAGCATGGTAAGTCCAAACAGCACATATACCATTACAGCAAGTAATGTTGGAGGTTTTTCAAATGCCAACCTTAATCTCGAAATACGACAAATTGCGGCACCAAATATCAGCTATGCTACCAATGTTTATAATTTACCTATCGCACAGGCAGCTACCATTCCTACGCCAAATAATGCTGGCGGTTCTTTTAACCAGCAGGTTGGACCATTAAAAGTAGATAAAATATATAAAGGTGCCACCAAAATGCGGGGCTTTGCCTTTGATGCCGAAGGCAATAAATATTTCTGTCAGCCAGATTCTAACCGCATCATGAAAATTGATGCTTCAGGGAGAATGTCTGTTTATTTATCAGGGTTGAACGAACCTTACGACATTGAGATTGACCGTACAACTGGGGTTTTTTATTTCACCGAAAAAAAAGGACTTAAGCTAAGAGCAATGTACGCTGGTTTTTCAGCACCTACCACACTACTTACAGGTAGTGTAACTTCTATGACTATTGATCAGGGCAACTATTTATATGCTTGTAACCCAGGTTTAGGTTTGATCTACCGATACAATTTAAAAACCAATGTGCTCGATACCTTTGCAAGTAACGTAGGTACACTGTTCTGGATATCCATCTATAACAATAATATTTATGGACTTACCGCCGAAGGGGTGATTAAGAAAATACCTATCAATAATCCAACTTCCATAACTACGGTTGTAAATTTAGGGAACTATGGCTACGAAATGGCCATGGACGATTATGGAAATATATTTGCGGCGTCTAAGTATCTATATAAAATTGCCGCAGGTAGCACCACACCCGAAAGATATGATATTCCAAATAACAATGCTTGGTATTTCGAGGGCTTAGGTGTTGATAGGGATAATAACCTATATGTAACCTCTGTTGCCTCTGGCTACCAAAGTTTTGAGGTGATTAAAATCACTGCTGGAGGTTTTGTGATTTCGCCATCATTGCCAGCAGGACTTACCTTAAACAACAATGGTACCATTACAGGTACACCAACAGCAATTACGCCAGTTAAAGATTATACGGTAAAAGCAGCAAATCCATTGGGTGAATCAAGTGCAGTGATCAAAATTGGAGTGAACAATGTGCCAACCACCAACTTACAGTACGTTTTTCCTGCCACTATTCATAGAACAATAGCACTGGGCGAAATTTTACCAACCGTAACAGGTGGTAAGCCAGATAGTTTCAGTATCACTCCTGCACTACCAGGAGGGCTTGCCTTCGACACGTCAACAGGTAAAATCTCAGGGACCCCAAGTGAAAATAGGGTAGCAACCACCTATACCATTACCGCCAACAATACCGCGGGGAATAGAACCGCTACCATTAATTTTGCGGTGACTGAAATTCCGCCATCTAGTTTAAGCTATGCAATGTCCAGTAACGTCTTACAAAAAGACATTGCCGTAAACCTAAACCCAACGGTTACAGGCGGTAGTACCGGGGTAACATATGCTATTAATCCAACCTTGCCGGCGGGATTAAGCTTCAATACCAGTACAGGGGTAATTTCAGGTACACCAACTACCATTACGGCGCAAAAATCCTATACCATTACTATTGCCAATAACGGTGGTAGCCAACAAACGAGCTTTAACCTTTCAGTAAAACTAGATCCACCTAGTAATTTAGCTTATGCGATGGCCACAAGCTTACTGCGTGATATTACCATTGCCGATGCCATTCCAAGCTATGACGGTGCTGGTGTATCAAGTTTTAGCATTACCCCAACCTTACCTGCCGGATTAAGTTTTAATACCACTACTGGAGTTATTTCGGGCAAACCTACGGCAGCAAAGGCCGCCACTGACTATACGGTTACCGCTACCAATTTAGGAGGTAGCACTAGTGCCACATTTTCATTAGCGGTGAGGGTTGATGCACCAAGTAGTTTGCAATATGCCATTGCCAATAGTGTTTTACGCAATCAAGCCATGGCCACGGTAACACCAACTTATAATGGTAGTCCAGCAGCTTCCTTTAGCATTAGCCCAGCTTTACCTACCGGATTGAGTTTTAACACCAATACCGGGGCCATTAGTGGAACACCTACGTTAATGATAGCTGCCCAAAACTATACGGTGACCGCTACTAACGATGGAGGAGTTGGCACGGTTACATTTCCACTTGCGGTGAGGGTAGATCCTCCAATCAATTTGAAGTATGATTTTGCACATACCAATTTATTAAGAAATACTACAATTCCAACGGTAACACCTACCTATACCGGTAGCCCGGCTACAAGTTTTAGTGTAAGCCCTGCATTGCCTGCTGGGTTGTCACTCAATACTACTACAGGTGCTATTAGCGGTACGCCAAATACCATTACCGCTTCGCAAACCTATACCGTAACGGTTACTAACGACGGTGGAAGCAGCACCGCAAGTTTTTCATTACTGGTTACAGAACTGGCACCTACCGGTTTGCAATACACTTTCAGCAATTCATCACTGTTAAGAGATATTGCTGTTACTGGCGTACGACCATCTTATAGCGGTGGTACGGCAACTTCATTTGTGATCAGTCCAACTTTACCTGCCGGATTAACAATAGACGCTTCAACCGGGGTCATCTCGGGTACACCAACAGTGATCAGTACTAACACCAATTACACGGTTACAGCAAGCAATACGGCAGGGAATACTACGGCTACGTTCTCTTTATTGGTAAGAGTTGATCCACCTACTAATTTGCAATACACCATTACCCCAAGTGTATTAAGAGATATTGCTTGGAGTAATAAGCTTCCTAGTTATACTGGCAGTAGTCCTATTGCAAGTTTTAGCATTATGCCTACTTTACCTAGCGGCTTAAACTTCAACACCTCAACTGGGGTAATATCAGGTACGCCTACAGTTATTTCTACCAATAAATCTTACACGGTTACAGCTACTAATGACGGCGGAAATACAACATATTCATTTGATTTAGCTGTTCGTGTTGATGCGCCGACCAACCTACGTTACGATTTTAGAGATACTGAACTGCAAAAAGACGTCGCCATGTTTAGTGTTACTCCAAAATATAGTGGCAGTCCAACCAATACATTTAGTATCAATCCAAGTTTGCCAACAGGATTGCTGTTTGATACCTCAACCGGCCAAATATCAGGCACGCCTACGGTGCTAAGCCCAGTTACTAACTATACAGTTACCGCTACCAATGATGGTGGTACTGGAAATGCTACATTTTTCTTATCTGTTTCTCGTATTCCAACCCCAGAAATTGCTTATGCTACTACTAAATATAACTTTACTAAGGGCATGCCAATTACGCCAATACCAGCACCAACTAATACAGGCGCAGTGTTTCCACAACAAAGAATTGGCGAAGCGCTTTATACTGGATTAACCCAGCCTACCGGTGTAGCTACGGATGCAGCAGGCAATACCTATGTTGCTGATCATGAAGGTGGCAATGCAAAAATCAAAAAACTGGAAAAAGGAGGAACACAAATGATAGAGTTTGTATCCTCAGGTTTAGGTACAATAGCTCCCTATGATTTAGCGGTAGACGTAGCTGGAAACGTTTATGTGTCTGTAGGTACTGGCATTAAAAAAATAACACCCGCCAAGGTAGTTTCTGATTTTGCTACAGGTTTAAACAATGTAGGCGGTTTATTTATAGATGGAGAAAACGACCTTTACGCCGCTGAATATAGCGCGGGACAAATCATCAAGTTTGAAGATTGCAATCCTGCAGCAAAATCCATCAAAATTACGGGACTAGCCATTAACGCTACCACCCATAATCCAGCCGAACATCCTCGAGACATTGTGGTAGATAGCCAAAAGAATATTTATGTATTGCAAGCCAGTTCATTGCAAGGTAAGCCGTCTACCTTCTTTACGTTCATATACAAGTACTTCGCTTCTGATAACTATACCGCAAATACTAGAGAGCGCATATTGGGCTCTGTAGATTACAGTAGCTATATGTTTATAGATAAAAAGAACAATCTATACATCAACACAGACGGTAATAGTGCCATTATTTTAAATAACTACATCGATAAAGGCAGCAGGATTTATACCCAAGCTGGTGCTAAAATGAAAGGCATCTCGTTAGACGCTGAGCAAAACGCCTTTTATGTTTTAAGTGGAACCAATAACGCTTTGGGTAAAAACTCCCAATTTGGCTACAATACTACTGGTTTGCCAGATGGCTTAGTACTTAATGCCAATGGGACCATTACAGGTACACCAACCACCGTAAGATCAGAAACAACTTACACCGTGAGCGCCAATTCATTTTATGGCAAAAGCACGGGTACACTACAAATAACAGTAGTGGATACCGTTCCTAAATTCCAATACGCGCAACCTGACCAAGTGCTAACCGTGGGAGTAAGTAATTTAAATATTGCACCAACCAAAACTGGTGGGCCTATTGGTTCCTATTCGGTTACGCCAACAACGCTACCACAAGGCATTACCTTTAGCACTGTAACAGGTACATTTAGTGGTACACCCACTAAATTACAACCCCAGATCAGTACCTACGTAATTTCGGCCACTAATACTGGCGGTACTGGAAAAGATACCGTTACCTTTAAAATTAATGACATTGCACCAAGTGCTTTGGTTTATCCAGCCAACTATGTGCTTTATTTGAATAAGCAATTTAAAGGAGAAGTACCAACCATTTCAGGAGGTGCGGTAACCAAATGGAGCATTTCACCAGCATTGCCTGAAGGATTGTCTATAGACACCTTAACGGGCGTTATACTAGGTTATGCCAATGTGATCAGCAGTGCTGCAACCTATACGGTAAAAGCTGAAAATAGTGGCGGGTTGATCACTGCTCCGGTCAGCATCACCATAAAAGATGTACCTCCTAGCATTTCATATGCCTCGGAAAATAAGTTTAAGTTTAAAAAAGATGAAGTAATTAGTACAATTTCTGCTCCCGATAATATTGGAGGCCCAATTATTTCATATAGCATTTCCGGATTACCAAATGGCTTAGCTTTCAACAGCACCACTGGAACCATCTCCGGTAAACCAACCCGTTTAACATCGCCTACCGAATATAAGGTAATTGCAGATGGCGGGCAATGGGGCAAAGACACCACTTCGTTAACCATTGAAGTCATCTCGCTTCCGCCAAACCAGATCGACTACAACAGTCCAATTACTTTAGTTAAAGGAACGGCCATCACCAACATCTCGCCAACTTACACCAGTACTGGCGGTGATCCTGTAGAGCAATTTACCATTACGCCAGAACTACCTGCTGGATTAACCCTTAATCCAACCACAGGGGTCATTAGCGGAACACCTACCCAAATTTTGGGAAGTAACGGGCAATTATATTATGTAACGGCAACCAATGGCGCTGGTAGTAAAAGTGCTTCTTTAGTGTTTATGCTAAAAGATTTGCCACCAGCGGTAAATTACCATGCGGAGAATGTGTTTACTAAAGGGGTAGACACGGCATTGGTGGCGACTTCAACAGGAGGAGCCGTTACCAAGTACACCATTAGCCCAGCATTACCAACAGGTTTGTCACTCGACTCGCTAACAGGTAAAGTTTATGGTACGCCAAGTGCATTGTTGCCTAGAGCCAAATATACCATTACCGCTACTAACTATGGCAACCCTGCCAATACTGCAGATTTTTATTTAACCATTGTAGATCAAAAGCCAACCATTAGCTACGCTGCATCACATCAATTGTTGAGAACCGTTGAAATGACGCCAATCACGGTTAGCACTACAGGCGGCGCAGTAATCAGCTATCAAATTAGTCCAACCTTACCAGAAGGTTTAAGCTTTGATGCCCTTACAGGAACCATTAGTGGTACGCCAACATTGAGTACGGCTGATAAAACCTATACCGTTACGGCAAGCAATACAGGTGGTAGCGTTAACGCAACTTTAAATATTGCAGTGAAGAATGCCAAACCTGTAATTAGCTACAACAGCGCCTATGTGCTCAATAAAAATGTAGCGGTAAGCAATTTTGCACCTCAATCCACAGGAGGTAATCAGCTTACTTTTACCATTAACCCAACTACCTTACCAAGTGGATTAACCCTTAATACCCAAACAGGGGTGATCAGCGGAACACCTATTGACACGGCGGTGTTAAGCACTTATCATGTGTACGCAACCAATGATGGAGGGAAAGATACTGCAACATTTACCTTGAAAATCAATGAGAAAATTCCGGGTGATATCAGCTATGCAGAAATAACGGATGATTTTTATGTGGGCCATGCCATTGCACCTTTAACACCGATCGTTGGTGCTGATGGTGGTGCAATTGCCCGTTTCTCTATCAGTCCAACCAATTTGGCTCCAGGCCTTTCTTTCAATACGCAAACTGGGGTATTAAGCGGTACGCCAACTTCCGACTTCGTGAGAACAAGCTACACCGTTACAGCGCACAACTCAGGCGGTATCAAACAAACCACCATTACTTTTGCAGTCATTAAGCTATCAGCCACCATAGCCAAAACAGATGTAAAATGTAATGGAAGCGCTACAGGTAGTGCCACGGTAACGGTTGTTGGTGGAAAAGCACCTTATAGTTACATCTGGTCGAACGGCGCAAGCGGTGCGCTAGTTACTGGCTTAGCGGCTGGAAACTATTCGGTGGTCATTAAAGATGCCAATCAAACCAGCATTACACGCACCATACTCATTGAAGAACCTACTGCATTGGCCATTACCAATATTGCGAAGGTTGATAACCAACAAAATGGCGGTGCAAGCGGTACCGCAACAGCTACGGTTACAGGTGGCGTAAGTCCTTATACCTATTCATGGTCTGCCAATAGCAGTACCACTGCTACCGCAACTGGATTGAGCGAGGGAACCTATACCTTAACCATTACCGACGCCAATAACTGTAGTGTAACCAAAACGGTATTTATTGATGCGCCTCCAGCAATGCCAACTGGTTTAACTGCCATAGCAGGTAATGCCCTTAATAGCTTAACTTGGTCGGCCAGTACAGCAACCGATTTATCTGGCTACAAAGTGTACGGTAGTACTTCAGCCAATCCAACTACGTTATTGCAAGTGGTTACGGCACCAATTGCGACTTACACCCATCATAATCTTAACAACGGAACGCCGTATTATTACCGAATTACTACAGTTGATCAAGGTGGTTTTGAAAGTACCTATAGTACAGAAGTAACCGCAACTCCACAAGGCACACAAAGCATTTCATTTGCAGCACTGCCAGCTAAAACTTATGGCGACGCAGATTTTAGTGCAGGAGCTACCACAAGTTCTGGTTTATCAGTAATCTATACTTCAGATAATCCACAGGTGGCCACCATTGTTGCAGGAAAAGTGCATATTGTGGGTGCTGGAACGGCCAACATTACTGCGGCCCAAAGTGGTAACCACACTTGGCTTGCGGCGGTGAGCCAAACCCAACAGCTCACTGTAAATAAAAGAGCATTAACCATATCGGTGAATGCACAAGATAAAACCTACGACGGGGTTAGAAATGCGCAAGTAAGCCTGAGTGATAATAGGGTAGCTGATGACGAGGTAAATCTGGCTTATACCACGGCTTTATTCAATAACAAAAATGTAGGTACAGGTAAAATAGTAACCGTTAGTGGTATAACAATTAGCGGAACAGATGCCGCAAACTACACGCATAATGTTAGTGCTACCACCATCGCCGATATCAATGTGAAAGCATTAACCATTACCGCAATCGCACAAAACAAAGTTTACGATGGAAATAGCAATGCCAGCGTTACTTTAAATGACGACAGGGTAAGCGGCGACCAGTTGGAAACATCTTATACCTCAGCTAGTTTCAACCATAAAAATGTAGGCACGGCCAAAGCAGTAACAGTTGCGGGAATCCGTGTTAATGGTACCGATGCTGCAAATTATACCATTAATACCAGTGCCGCTACCACGGGCAATATCACCGCAAGAGCGCTTACGGTAAATGCAAGTGGTAACCACAAAGTTTATGATGGTAAGGTAAATGCAACGGTTAACATTACCGATGATCGTATTGCGGGCGATGTCATCAACATACAATACACCAACGCTACTTTTGCAGATAAAAATGTAGGCACAGCTAAAGAAGTAACCATTAGCGGTATACAGATTAATGGTGCTGATGCGGCAAACTATATCGTAAATACAAGTGCTAACACCACTGCCAACATTACCACCAGAGGCTTAACCGTTACGGCAGCGGCAAATAGTAAGGTTTATGATGGTGGTTTTACCGCCATAGTGAACTTAACTGATGACCGAGTAAATGGCGATCAATTTACTGCCGCTTATACCATGGCCATGTTTGGCGATAAAAATGTAGGAACCAACAAAAGTGTGGCTGTTTTTGGAATTACCATTAGTGGTGTAGATGCGGCTAACTACTTGGTAAATACTACGGCAAACACTTCGGCAGCCATTACCGCTAAAACACTTACCGTTACGGCAGAAAATAAAACCACCATTCAAGGATTGGCCTTGCCAGCCTTAACGGCCAGGTATGTAGGTTTTATCAATGGAGAGGACAGCAATAGCTTAACCACCCTTCCAGTGTTAAGCACCAACGCAACAAGTGTATCGCCACAAGGTGATTATCCAATTACGGTTACCGGTACTACAGCGCAAAATTATAGCATCACCCATGTAAATGGGGTACTTACGGTAATTCCTGGTACACCAACAAATCTAGCTTTCAATCCAAGTATGCTTTTAGAAAATAGCGCTGCTGGAGCTACTGTAGGTGTGCTAAGTAGCAACGCTCCTGATCCAAATGCGGTGTTCACCTATAGTTTGGTTGCTGGCACTGGCGATGTTGATAATCATAAATTCACAATTACGGGCAACAACATCCTTACAGCAGCAATGTTTGATTATGAAACACAACGCAGTTTTAACATTCGTGTAAGAACCACCACTCAGTACGGCACAAGCTTAGAACAAACATTTGTGGTTAACCTAACCGATGTAAATGAAGCACCAACTTTGGCCGATATTGCCAATCAGACTATCTGTTATACATCAGCAGCACAAACAGTATCGCTTAGCGGAATTACTGCAGGACCAGAAACTAATCAGAATGTGACCGTAAGTGTAACTAGCGATAATAGCCGTTTATTTAATGCCCTTACCGCTGGAAATGTCAACGCCGGAAATGCCTTGGTTAACTATAGACTCGCTTCGGGTCAAAGCGGTTCAGCTACCATTACCGTCACCATTACCGACAATGGTGGTACTGCAAATGGTGGGGTAAATGTCATCAGCAAAACGTTCAATTTAGTGGTAAATGCAATGCCAGAAATAGAGATACAATCTGATCTAGGTACTTCATTCGCTAAAGGACAAACGGCAACCTTAACCGCTACAGGTGGTGTTGCTTACCAATGGTCTGGTCCATCGGGAATAATTGGCGATAGAAATACAGCTACGTTGAAAGTAAGACCTGAACAAGCCAATAACACCTATACGGTAACCGTAACCACTGCTGCGGGATGTACATCTACGCGACAAATTACCTTAACCACTGCTGAAGATATCCGTCAAGTTACCGGAACAAATGTAATTACGCCAAATGGCGATGGAGTGAACGATAACCTGATCATCAAAAATGTAGATCTATATCCAGATAATGAACTAGAAGTTTTTGATAGGGCAGGAAGGAAGATCTACACCAAAAAAGGATATCAAAATGAATGGAATGGAACACTTAATGGCACGCCATTGGCCGAAGGCACCTACTATTATATCATCAATTTTAAGAACGTAGGGAAGTACAAAGGTTTTATCACAATTATTAAAGACTAATCAACATTAATTATCCATAAGATGAAGATGTTAAACAGTATGAAAGTTTTCTTGCTATCGGTGGCGCTTACTGCTGCCGCTAGCAACTTGAAAGCACAGTTGAACCCGTTAGGGACCATGTACTTTCAAAATCAGTACGTGAATAACCCAGCCTATGCTGGTACAGACAAGGATTTAAGATTGGATGCAGGCGTAAGGTTGCAGGACAGTAGAATGCCTGGAGCGCCTAAAACCCAATTTATTACCGCTACCTACGCTTTAAATGATAAAGCTGGTTTAGGTTTTAACCTCAATGCAGAGCAGGTAGGTTTGATCAAGAAAATTAGAACCGTAGCTACTTATGCCTACCATTTGCCTTTAAATGCAGAGGATAAAATCAGTTTTGGTCTGTCGTTAGGTTTTACCGATCAACTTGTAGATTATAATGCCATTAATGGACAGGTTAATGATGGAACCATAGGTAATTTTAACCAAAGGGAAACTTATGCTGATGGCGATTTTGGAGTGCGTTACAAGCACAAACAATTTGTTTTAGAAGGCGCTGTTCCCAATTTAAGCAATTTTTTTAGAGATAAAGTGAAGACAGGGGGGGCAGCAAATTTGGCTAGGTATTATGCTGCGGCTTCCTATCAATATCAATTGTCTGGTACAAATAGTACTGTTTTAGAACCTAAGCTGGCTTTTAGGGCGGTTGATGGTTTTAAGGATATTTTTGATCTGGGCTTGAACGTTAGATTTATAGACGATAAACTGAACATTTTTGGTTTATACCATACCTCTCAGAGTGCTACTTTTGGTTTAGCAGCTAAGCTGACCGCCAATATGGCGATGAATTTTATGTACACCTCGGCTACTGCAGTACTAGCTGGTGAAAGTAGTGGTTCTTATGAAATCAATTTACGGTTGAATTTATTTAAGAAGAATAAGAACTAGGCTAAATTGTTAGTGCTCTTTAAAAGCCTTCCAGAAATGGAAGGCTTTTTTTGTGCTTAAATTTCATGCTTCTTCCGGTTCATATCTTGTCATCCGTTCCTACTTCGTCATCTCGACCGTAGTGGAGAGACCTTTGGACTTTGTCATGCAGAACGCACGTGTGCCGAATATTCGGTAGCGAAGGATTGGTTATTTAGCTTTTTTTTTATATCCCCCTTTGGAGGGGGCAGGGGGAGGTTTTCACACTCCTGCAACGTCATCTCGACCGTAGCTGCTTCTATTGGAGATTCCTCGTTATACTCGGAATGACAAGCAAGGTAATCATAGCGGTATATTAAGAAACTGGATATTTATGATTAGAAAACCATGGTAACTATATCGACTATGCCAACTGCATTACGCATTTATTACCTTCACAAAGCTGTAGATTCAGCAATGTCAGAAAGCGTCGGATATTTACCGCATCATCCCTTTAGAACTATATGACTAAATTTTAGATAAAAGAAACATGATGTCCTCTTCTTCGTAGATGTTATATATTCTGTTTGGCTCCGGCTCTACTTGGATCACGGAGGCTACGACTGTTTTATTGCCTTTTTTCTGCACAATTTCATTACCGTTCAGTTCACCCATAGTGGTTTCGTGATCCTGATGTTGGAAGCTACAAATCCTATGAAGCCACGGGGAAAAACCTTCAGCATCAAAATGCCTACTGATATATTCAATCAAGCCGTCGGCATCTAATTTTCCTGTAAGATTTTGGAGCTCCGATGCGAATTGCCCCCTAATGTAATCCAAAGCACCATCGCCCATCATGGAAAGTATAAAATGGTACTCCTTTCGGAACTTATTTACCTTTAATTTGATCGCATGAACAAGGTGTTCAATCAAATCACTCTCGTAGTTCTCCTCTACTTCAGCAGAAAGTCCAAAAAGCTTATGGAAATCTTCCTGTCCCTCCCCAAAATAATAGTCAAGTCCCAGTATTTCTATATGTTTATCCATTAACTTTTTATTCATTTTTTGGAAAAAAAATGGAGCTACCTGCGTTGATGCAGTATTTTCTTTGTTTAATCTGTCGGCCAGTTCCAGAGGGGTAAGCTGTTCACGATAAACTAAATTTGCATAATACGGCCAGTCTGATGCATTGGTAAGACTATTCAACATAGGAATATGTATCCACCCCACGTAATCGGCGATTTCCCGGAGTTGTGTTACATCACAGCTAACCGCAAAATCTTCCATTATGGAAAGGTTCTCTGTAGAAAAATGGTTTCCGTACATCCGTACTAAAACGTCGCTAAGTTCTGGAAGAAACATTGCCTTTTGTTCAGCAGGAAATTCATTGATCAGCTTCCCAATATGCCACGAAAGCTCAATCAACCCGCTGTTTACCGTTCTTAACATGGTCATTTTTCTGGAGGTAATGGAATCTTCCAACATCCAGAGTTCTACATCTTCTTTTTGATTACGTTTTCCCATATTATGTAGTGTTATTGATTAACTATCTATAGTTGATTAAGGAACGGTCATTGTAGCTGCATAGCTGAACGGAACCATTTTCAAAACGGCAATAGCTGTACAAGAAATTTGGTTGGGATTTTCATAGGTTGTTAAGAAATTAGGTTTGATAGAAACAAATATACATGACGTTAATATTTGATTATAAATTATTTACAAATATTTTTTTTAAAACGTTTACGTAGCGAAAGATTGGTTATTTGGCGCTTTTTGCTCAATATGAATAAAAATTCACGATAAACAAATAAAGTTAACTAGCACTTCCTATATCCCCCTTTGGAGGGGACAGGGGGAGGTTTTCACACTCCTACTTCGTCATCTCGACCGTAGCGGAGACCGCGAAGCAGCTACGGAGTAAAACCTTTGGACTTTGTCATTCAGAGGTAGCTGCTTCTATTGGAGATTTATCGTTATACTCGGAATAACCAATAGTATGCATACAGAGTACCTGTACAAACGGCAAATAAGCAGAACCCTGCACTAAATAGACTAACCAATAGTGTATAACATCAGCCATAAACGCTCTGTTTTTAACGTCATGTTACCCTACAAAAGACAATTGTTGCCCTACTGTTAGTGAAAAACCGCCAGGAAATAGCGAAAAACCGCCAGAAAATGACATCATGTTACCCTACTTCTAGCGAAAAACCGCCAGGAAATAAAGAAAAACCACCAGAAAACGACGTCATGTTGCCCTACTATTAGTCAAAAACTACCAGAAAATAGTGAAAAACCGCCGGAAAATGACTTCATGTTACCCTACTTCTAATGAAAAACCGCCAGAAAATAAATCAATGTTACCTAACCAAAGAAAATTGTAGCCTAGCAAAAGAGAAATGTTGTGCTAATTATTAAACATAAAAGTTGTAACTAATTGATTATTAGCATAAAAAGTGAAAAAATTCTTGACAATGTCTACCTCGAATGATAAATTTACCTCAGATCAACTGCCTCTTCCCGTCAAGCCGTAACCCCTTTTTAATTTGATTACTATGTAAAAAAACAGAAATACATCGCCTCGTATGAACATCATCTATCTTAGCCAAAACCATTTCCCTAGGAAAAGCTGCGCTGCAAGTCCTCAATTTTCCTTTTGCCATTTAGCCATTGTCTTTCATCACCAAGCGATATACCACTTTTGTAGTTCAACGCGGGCTGCTTTCGTAGCGGCAAACCCTTCTGTTTTATTGGCAAGTTCCCATTGCACCACATCTGCCCATCGATGGAGTGCATTTCGTCACCCTCATTCCCAAATGATATCCTGTGAGAATTAATTAACCATTAACCTATAAATTTTGATGTATGAAAAAAGTAAACATTATTACCTCTTTCAGCAAAAACAATGATGCTGAATTAGTGTTGAAAGCGCTACTGATTGTGAGTAGTATGACAGGCAACGCCAATTTTGCTACGCCGGAACCCGCACTTGCCGACGTTAAGGCTGCTGCTGATGCTTTGGATGCCGCCATTGTAGAGGCCAAGGAGTCAGGAACCAAGGCCAAGATACTGGCCCGTGAAAACAAACGTACATTATTGGTAGAACTGCTCAATAGGCTTGCACTGTATGTAAAATTTACCGCCTTGGATGATGCGGAGGTATTGGCAAGTTCGGGTTTTAGTTTGAGTAAAACGCCAGAACCTGTTGGCGTTTTGGCTAAACCTCACAATTTTATGGTAGAAGCCACTCAAGTAGGGGCCATTAAGTTGAGCATTAAAGCTATTAATGGCGCCAATGGTTACCAGTATGAGTACCGTAAAAAAGGAACTGAAGTATGGAGCATTTTTATGGATACTAAAAGCAAAGTAAATATTAATGGGCTACAAAGTGGCGAACAATATGAGTTTCGAGTAGCTGGCGTTGGTACCGTAGCTCAACGCATCTATAGTGATGTGCTAAGTAGCTTTATTTTATAGTTTTCGATTTTGTTCTCCTGAGCGCACGTGTGCATATGATAGAGTACACGTGCGCTCCCTTTTTTTTAAACGAATACCATGTTGAAGATAATATTGCTGCTGTAATTGCTCATTTGCTGCATTAGCAAAGTTCAATAATTACTGATAATACATAGTTGTATGTATATATTAATTTAATAATAGCTGGTTGTAAAGGGTAGGGGAAAGTTTTTCTGGATTTGAGTAGACGCCTAGGGCTAGGACTGAACTAGGACTTGAAGAATTCCTTAGCAATATAAATATGTGGTTCGGATAATTTAAATTTGATTCATTTCATCATGTTTGTTTTTTTACTTGTTATCAGACATTTTAGTTTTGAATATTTTTTCACTACGTAGTTAGGGTGCGTATTTAGAATATATATTTGGATGAACATTTGCATTCTTACATATTGTTGGAGAAACAATTGGTGTGAGGTTGAAAATTATATTATTTACAAAGAAGGATGACGAAGGAAGAACTGAATAACATAAAATCTGATGATCTTCCGTTTATGGAAGCTCTTAATAAGCTATTTAGTAAAGCAATCGACTTGAAATCGAAGGATTGGCAGATAAAATTGTGTAAGACTAGGCATGGAAACTACCTTTGGAAGGTAAATGACCGCATCTGGGATATTAAACAGAATATTGAGGATGTCAAACTGATTCAGAAGCTTATTGCTGCACACAATCCAGAATTTGGTAGACTCGATCGTTCGAGCAATGCGGGAAGATTGATTAGGTATGACTATGAAAACTTTTTCCTACGAATGGGAAAGATGAAAGATCTTTTTTTACTGTTGATTAATGAGGTGATGATGCTCAATGTAAAGAAAGGTCTAGGCTTTGAAAAAAAAGTATTAGCGTTATTGGCTATCAAGTATCCGAATTTTTCGGAAATAATCTGGGCTGATATAAAGAAATATCTGGACAAACTGAAACCTTATCGTAACCATTTGGCTCATAATGGTAATATACAGTTGCCAGACCTTGCTCTCATCGATTCGTATTATACAGTCAAGGTCAAACATAAGAATCTATTGGAGGAGCTGCGTCATGAATCTGGTATCAGTCATGTGCAAAAGGAGCTTGTAGAAAAGTTTACGGGAGTGATAGAATCCTGGGTAAAGAATATAGACCAGTTCCTTAAATTAATCTATATATTTCTATATAATCCATTCATAGAAAATGTCTCTACATTGATTAAAGAGGGGAATTGAACCTATGCGCCTATTGAGAATATCTCATTTTTAAACTGGAACGTGTCTATCGGTACCACCATTTCAACAAAAATCATTTGATAAACTTTATCTATCTTTAATTGAAAATATTATGTATGCCTAACAAAAACGTCGATGAATTTTCTGATGAAGCTTGCAAAATCATAGCTAAAAGAATTCGAGAGAATATCATTAGATACGCTATTGATTTTAAAACAACGGTTTTTTTATGCGGTGCAGACCTGACAAAAAAGACAACAATTCGTCATAAAGTTTCAAAATCTCTAAAAGGTAGTTTTTTCTATAATTTACATATCGACTTGATCTATCCTGAAGATTTATTTGATGAAATATTATATAGCTCAAACTCATTAGACCTACTTTCTTTAGAAAATCTTCTTGCAGATAGTGTTGATGCTCTTGTGATAATACCTGAAAGTCCAGGGTCATTTGCAGAATTAGGTGCTTTTGTGGGTAATGAAAAGTTAAGAAGTAAAATAGTTTGTGTTATCGATGAAAAGTATCGAAAAGATAAAAGTTTCATAAACCAAGGGCCAATTAAATTAATCAGACAGGTCAATTCTAACAATGTGGTGTTCATTAATCCTGCAGAAATTGGCAAAACTATAACCAATAAATCTATTTATTTTGATTTTTTTCCTAGTGATAAAGAAGTTGACAAAATACTTTCAGCTATAAGAAAGCTGAAAACTAAACGAAATAGTAATGAAATTACTCTTTTAAAGCTTGATAAGTTTTTGTTACCATCCATTTTTCTAATGGAACCTGTAAGAAAAGATACACTTGTGAGAATGGTAGGTCATGCATTAGATAACAGCCAGCATGCAACAAGTTCTACTGCTACTGCACTTTCACTATTGACAAAAAAGAGACATATTGAACTTACTGCTGAAGGTTATGTTTTGACACGACTAGGTAACGAAGAATTTTTAAGTTTCAAAAAAACCAGTAGCAGATATAAAGATCCGGAAAGATTACTGGCTATAGATGATCTTCGTCTAGAAATATTAAATTTGAAAAATAGAAATAAAAGAATGAAGGTATAAGATAATATATTTAGACACAAGTACGCTGCTTGCAGTTGAAAGTGAGTGGATGTTGATCCGGCATCCGAGTTTTAAACACAACTTTATAATCTAAAATTGTAAAGGATTTCACCCCAGTGGGGTCCCCGAAATCCTTTACAATTCTCTCAAAAATTATGATGTAAATACAATCTTATCCTTCATCTTTTATGAACCAGACCGATACCATCAAATTAAAAATGTTTGGACTTCCAGTTATCCGAACATTGGACGATTTTTCTGCAATCACTCACATTTCTAAGTACACAATTTTTCAGCTGTCAAAGTATTCCGAAAAGCATTACTTCACATATGAAATAAAGAAAAAGTCTGGAAAACTACGTCAGATTAGTCAACCGAGTAAAAAGTTGAAAGGACTACAATCTTGGATTTTGGTAAATCTTTTAAATAAACTAAAGGTTTCAAGTTCTTGCAAAGGGTTTGAGAAAGGGACGTCAACACTACAAAATGCTGAACCTCATAGAGGAGCTACATGTGTGGTTAACATGGATATTCTTGATTTTTTTCCAACCGTATCTGAAACCCAAGTCTATAACATATTTAACTCTATTGGTTATGGAAAATTAATTTCGACAATCCTTACCAGGCTTTGTGTGTTCAATGGTTCTTTGCCTCAAGGAAGCCCGTGTTCTCCAAAATTAGCTAATCTTGTTACATGGAAAATGGACGCGAGGATTCAAGGCTACGTTGGCAAACGCGGGATCAATTACACGCGATACGCCGATGATCTTTCATTTTCCGGAATTAGCCCAGTTAAAGTTGTACAAATTATACCAGTAATTAAAAGAATAGTTAAAGATGAAAATTTTAAACTAAATGAAGCGAAAACTCGCGTTGCAGGTTCTTCACGTGCAAAAATAGTAACTGGGCTAACGATATCAGGTGATGATGTAGGAATAGGAAAACAAAAGTATAAATTGTTAAGAGCAAAAATCCATGAGTTAGCTTTGGGTATACAGCCAAGTGACAATAAGCTATTATACGAAGTGAATGGTTGGATTTCTTACATGAACAGTGTAGATTATCGAAGAATGCAGAAAGCTAAAAAATATGTAAAGGATTTATCCTTGAAATATCCTAATTCTTTGGTCGCCAAACTTTCTTTCCCTAAATCCCAAAGAAAAGACATTTAGGACTCTTATTTATAATAAAAAGCATTCCAATACAAAATTATGGTGGTCGAAAAGTTATTTCTATAAAGATTTACGGAAAACCAGAATACATTTAATGTTTTGTTGTTTATCTTTAATATAATTTGAACATTAATGCCCTCAAAATGAAACTTTATAATTTAAAAATCTCTGGATTTAAGCGCCTAAAAGAAATTAACGTAAATCTTGGAGATGCGACTTTTCTAATTGGACAAAACAACTGTGGTAAAAGTTCCATTCTTAAGGCTATTGAAATCCTTCTATCTGCAAAAAAACAGCTTAGTAACTTTGACTATCATTCAATTGTCGATGAAGAAACAGGTGAAACCAAAGTCGATAATCCTATAATCGTACTCGAAGCCGAATTCAGGAATCTTCCAATAGAAGCTTCTAATTGGAGAGGTTTTAAAGGAAGAATATTTACTTATAATACGGATGATCAGACAACAGACACCGGACTCGCAGTGATCTATAAAAAGACGTACGAGCTTGGAAAAGATGTTGTGATTGAATTTAAATCCAAAGTCCGGAAAATATCTGAAAATTATGTAGACTGTAAAACAGCAAACGACTATATAGCTAAAGGCCTAGATGAGATTTTAATTACGGAATTTTTCCCTGAACTTGATAAACCAATCGGCAAAAGTAAAGGTGCATTAGAATGTTTAGAAAAAATAGATGAAATATGGGATATCGAAGATGATGAAATATGGTTTCAGAATCCTGGAGGTATCCCTGGCAATGTCTTAAAGATGCTTCCAAGGTTCTTACTAATTCCTGTAGATCTATCATCTTCCGAAATCCAAGGTTCAGGTGGCGTACTGGGCAAGACACTTGGCGAGCTATTTGAAACCGTCAGGGAAAACTCTGACAATTTTAAAGAAGCTCAATCACATCTTAAAAATTTAGCAAAGGAACTTGATCCTACAGATGCCGAATCAGAATTTGGAAAAATGATGTCTGACCTGAATTTGGTTCTCGAAAGTGTTTTTCCCGACTCAAAATTACATGCAACAACCAGTTTGAGTGATCCAACAAATTTAAAGCCTACGTTTAATGTTGAAATGTCTAGCAATATTAAAACTAGCGTAGATTATCAAGGTACTGGAATGATTAGAGCCGCAGTTTTCGGAATGTTAAGATACAGGCAAAAATGGCTCAGCACTAAAGAGGACGAGCACCCAAGATCTTTGATTATTTGCTTTGAAGAACCAGAAATCTATCTACACCCAAGTGCAGCAAATCAAATGAGAGAAGCTATTTATGACTTGAGTACATCCAGTTCACAGATCATTGCGTCAACACATTCTCCATATTTGATTGACATTTCAAAGCGACCAAAGCAGGTTTTGAATCGACTGTATCATTGCGGGAACCATGTTGATTGCCATTCTTTTTCTGTAACTGAAAAATTTAAACTTCTTCTGGATGATGACAAAGACTATGTTAAAATGTTATTAAAAATTGACAGCCACATAGCAAGAATTTTCTTTACCAATCAAGTTGTTATCGTAGAAGGAGATACAGAAGATTTATTGATAAAAGAGTCTTTAAAGAGACTGCCTAGAACTGATTATTTGAAATTAATATCAAATTTTGAGATTGTAAAAGCAAGAGGCAAAGCCGCAATAATCGGATTAGTGAAGTATTTAACTTCCATGGGAATTCAACCTATTGTAGTTCATGATAGAGATTCAAATGAACCTAATGCAGAAAAATATAATCAGCCAATAGCCACAGCCCTTGGTAATAATGGGAAAATAGTTCTTATGCATGAAAACGTAGAGGATGAGATAGGTTATATCGCTACCTATGAGAAACCTTTTAAAGCATATGGACAAACTAAGAATTGGGGAGATAGTTGGGATGAGTTGCCACTAAAATGGAGAGATAAATTAAAAGAAATTTTTGAAGATTTCATTCCTTAGCATTTAGTTATAAACATTAATAATTAACGATTTATAATTTCAACAATATAATAAAACAGTTCACAAAATGGGAATGATTAGACGTCAGATAAAAAGCTTGGAAGACTTTATCAATCAAGTTTTGTCACTTAATTCTGCAGCGATTTTAGGATCAGGCACATTAGGAAATGTAATTGTCGCCTATAATGATGATGGAACCCCTAAGGTGAATGAGAAAAACGAAATTGAGATTATAGGTGCTTATCCAGACGCATTACTTTTCCGTGGTCAATGTGGAGACTTTAGATTAATTCCGAAATTGGCTAGGAAGATATCTCCTCATCGTTTTGAGCAAGTAGAAAAGAGTCTTATTGAAGAGATTAAACGTAGAGGCGATACCGTAATCAAGAAGGGAACTTTGGATGATTGGGAACTATTGGTATATGTACAACACTTCGGCCTCGCAACAAGGCTGCTTGACTGGACGACAAATCCATTAGTTGCCTTATGGTTTGCATGTCAAGGAGATGAAAACAGTAACGCATACATATATGTGTTAAGGTATACAGACTACAATCTCGCCGATCCAAAAAGAGATAAAAGCCCCTTTAAGATTCATAAGACACGAATTTTCAAACCCAACCTAAATAACGAAAGAATTATTGCCCAGAACGGTTGGTTCACTGTTCATACGACCAACAACAAACAGAATAAAATTATTCCTTTGGACGAAGAATTAGATTTTAAAGATCAACTTTGGCAGATTGAGATTCGGGCAATTCATCATGCAGAAATATTAGGGAAGTTGAATATTTTAGGAATCAATCATGAAACTATATATCCTGGAATCGACGGTGCATGTCGGTATATCAATTGGCTGAACGATATTAGTTAATGAGCATTCTATGTTTGTAGCTTCCATCATAGTCAAAACAAAGATTTCACAAAGTAAATATAGCTTTAAATAGATAAAGGCAAAGGGAATCGAACACAAAAACTGGCTCTAAGTAAGTTTTAAAGCACATCAAAAGAGCATTAAAACTAAAAAACCCTCTTTACGTACTGTAAAAAGGGTTTGTACTCAGAGCGGGAATCGAACCCGCACGCCTGTTGAGGGCACAGGATTTTAAGTCCTGCGTGTCTACCAGTTCCACCATCTGAGCATGATGTGTTGTTCCTGTTGAGCGCATCCCGTTTAAAATCGGGACGTGTCTACCAGTTTCACCACTTCAGCAAGCATTAAATGCTTTTTAAAATTAAATGCCTCCTGGTAGGAAGGCATCTAGAGCGAAAGACGAGATTCGAACTCGCGACCCCAACCTTGGCAAGGTTGTGCTCTACCAACTGAGCTACTTTCGCATATTTAACATTCTCCAATGTTTTCAAAACTTTCTGGCTTTTTACTATTCCGTTCCGTTTTGGTGATGCAAATATACGCAGATTTATATTCCTGCCAAGAAATATTTAATAAAAATTTAACGGTTTATTCTAAGTTGTTGTTTTTCAGTAAAAGAAAAATTAAATCTTTTTCATAACCCTTGCTTTGAAGGTAGTTTAAAAGCTTCAATTGACGTTTTAAAACATTCTTCTCTCGCTCTAAAGCTTGCTTCTTCTCCAGTAAAATTCGCAAAGTCTCCAAATATTCATCCCCATCAATACTATTCATTGCCTTTTTGATGATGGGTTCAGGTACCCTTTTTAATTTAAGACCCTGTTTGATTTTTAACCTGCCCCATTTTTTAATCTTGAACTTTCCCGAAACGTAGGCAAATGCAAAACGTTCCTCATTTAGGAAATTCTCTGCAATTAAAGTAGAAATGATTTCTTCCACCTCATTCGGCTTCATTTGCCATTCGTAAAGTTTGTCCCTGGTCTCCTGTTGCGAACGTTCCTGAAAGGCACACCAATTGGCAGCTTTCTGTAAAGCTGTTTTTTTATCGTAATTGTATTTCTTTTCTTTATCGGTTTTCATAAATATTTGCTGAAATTCGTAAAAAATTCCCATTAACCTATCATTGCCATGACGAAAGAAAGTTATACCATCCAACAAATTGCTGAAATTTTAAATGGCAATAGCTTTCTAGTGAACCCGCAATCCCACATCAAAAGTTTAATTACCGATAGTCGTAGTTTGGCAGATGCGCCGCATAGTTTGTTCTTCGCCATACAAGCGCAAAGAGATGGACATCAATTTATCACGAATGCCTATCAACAAGGGATCAGGAATTTTGTGGTAACGCAAAACATTTCAACGGAGCAATTTCCAGAAGCCAATTGGATCAAGGTAAGTGATACACTAATGGCTTTGCAGAAACTGGTAGCGCATCATCGCAGTGCACACCATTTAAAAGTCATTGGCATTACCGGTAGCAATGGGAAAACCATCGTTAAAGAATGGCTATATCAATTGCTTTCTTCAGACGAGCAAGTAGTACGAAGCCCCAAAAGCTATAATTCGCAAATTGGCGTGCCTTTGGCCGTTTGGCAATTGAACAATCTTCATCAGCTAGGCATTTTCGAAGCAGGTATTTCTAAACCTAATGAAATGGAAAAGCTTGCGGCAGTTATTCAACCTACGATCGGCGTATTGACCAATATTAGGGAAGCCCACGATGAAGGGTTTGCCAGTAAGGAAGAGAAGTTAAAAGAAAAACTCTTATTATTTAAGGGCGTGGAAACCTTTGTTTACGCTCCAGAGCATATTGTTGCAAAAGATATGGAGCTACCAGGTAAGCATAAATTTACTTGGAGCTTTGTTGGAGAAGCTGATCTGCAAATCCTAAAAGTAACTACAGCACATCAGCAAACCCATATCCATGCTGTCTATCAAGGTGAAAAAGTTGAGGTAACTGTTCCGTTTACGGATGCCGCTTCCATAGAGAACGTAGTGATTTGCTGGGCAACGTTATTGGCGATGGGCTATGCGATGGAAGAAGTAGTTTCCAGACTTTCAAAGCTATCGAGCGTGGCCATGCGCCTGCAATTGGTAAATGGCATAGATCAATGCTCGTTAATTGATGATAGTTATAGCGCCGATATTTCTTCATTGGCCATTGCTTTAGATTTCCTAAACCAGCAAAATCAACACCCTAAACGTACTTTAATATTATCAGACCTACAGGAGACCGGTAAATCTGCTGATCAGTTATATCAAGAAATTGCGCTGCTGTTAAAACAAAAGAAAATACATCGATTAATTGGCGTGGGAGAAAATATTTCCGCCCATGCGCATTTGTTTGAACAAGAGAAGTCTTTCTTTAAAGATACCGCCGACTTTTTGGCGAACGTAGTTCAGCTCAACTTTAATCATGAAACCATTTTGGTAAAAGGGGCACGTAAATTTGAGTTTGAAAAGATCATTAAACGTTTAGCACAGAAAATACACGATACCGTACTCGAAATCAATTTAAATGCACTACTGAATAACCTCCAGTCCTATAAAAGCAAGTTAGCACCCGGGGTAAAAACCATGGCTATGGTGAAAGCCTTTTCCTATGGTAGTGGAAGTTTCGAGATTGCCAATTTATTGCAGCATCATAAAGTAGACTACCTGACCGTAGCTTATGTAGATGAAGGCATTACCTTACGTAAAGCCGGCATTACCTTGCCCTTGATGGTAATGAGTCCAGAGCCATCGGCCTTTGAAGCCATGTTGAGGTATAAGTTGGAGCCTGAGATTTATAGCTTGGAACTTTTACAGGAGTTTCTGCATTTTCTGCCCAATGAGGTGAACGGTTTTCCAATACATCTTAAGTTAGATACAGGAATGCACCGTTTGGGCTTTCAGGAAGAACATTTGCAAGCACTATTGCTTTTACTGAACGGAAATCAGAAGCTAAAAGTGGTGTCTGTTTTTACCCATTTGGTAGCTACGGACGATCAACAACACGATTTGTTTACCGAACAACAAGTGTCAGGTTACCAAGCGATGTACCAACAGATTGTTGATGCACTTGGTTATTCGCCCATTAGGCATGTGCTAAACACTTCCGGCATTAGTCGTTGGCCGAAATATCAATTTGACATGGTGAGATTAGGTATAGGACTATATGGTTTCGATGCAGCGCTAAATCCTAGCGAGCTACAAACGGTAGCCGTATTAAAAACAACCATTTCACAAATTAAGCATTTGGCTCCCGGCGAAACGGTAGGCTACAGTAGGCGGGGAGTTTTGCCCAACGGAGGTACCATTGCCACCGTTAAAATTGGTTATGCCGATGGCTATAATAGGGCATTTGGTAATGGTGTAGGTCAAATGTTGGTTGCTGGCAAACTGGTACCCACCATAGGCTCTATTTGCATGGACATGTGCATGCTTGAGGTGACCGGCATGGAAGTGGCTGTGGGCGATGAAGTCATTGTCTTTAACCATCAGCACAGCATTGTTGATTTAGCTAAGGCTATTGGAACAATACCTTACGAAATACTCACCAATGTATCACAAAGAGTAAAAAGGGTATACTATTATGAGTAGTTAGTTAGTAGTTAGTAGTTAGTAGTTAGTAGTTAGTAGTTAGTGGTTAGTGGTTAGTAGTTAGTGGTTAGTTCCGTCATTTCGACGAGGTACGAGGAGAACCGAAGCTCTACGTAGTAAAATCTAAAGACTGTGCTCGTTTGAGCCAGTTAGTTAATATAGTCGTAGGATTAAAAAAGCTAAATAACTAAACATCCAAAAAACCAAACAACCCATTTAAAAAAGTTAATTTTGCCATATGAATAAGATCGGAAAAGCCTTGTTGAATTATCTCATTAGAGGATTGTTAATTGTAGTGCCCATTGCGTTAAGCATTTTTATTGTAGTGTGGGCGGTAACCACGGTTGATAGCTGGGTAAATATCAATAGTATTTTTGGAGTAGATCCAAATACAGGCGAAAGCAGGAATATTCCCGGACTGGGTTTGGCGCTGGTGATCTTAATTATTTTAGGCGCAGGCATTTTTGTAACCTATTTTGTGACTGAACCCATGTACAATTGGTTTCAGCGTTGGTTAAATAAATTGCCACTGTTCAATTTCATTTATACTTCAATTAAGGATCTAACGGAAGCTTTTGTAGGCGACGAGAAGAAGTTTAACCATCCAGTATTGGTAGAAGCTGAAGGTGATATGAAACGTATAGGTTTCCTTACCCAAAGTGATTTGAGCAAATTGGATATGCTCGATGAAGCCATTGTTTACTTCCCATTTTCCTATTCCTTTGCAGGGCAGATTTATATCGTTAAGAAGGAAAAAATAAAACCCCTGAATATGAGTGCAGCTGATGCGATGAAATTAGTAGTAAGTGGCGGTGTTACCCATCTCTAAATACCTCTTAAGATCACTAAGATGGCAACCATAGAAATAAAGGCGACTAACAAACGTGAAAAGAATTCACGGATATAAAACCCCGCAAGCAAAGCAAGCTCATGGTCTAAATTTTGTCCCGCCACCATGCCCGAACCTGAGGAGGATTTGTAATGAAGATGAGTGTCTTGATGATTGCTAACGGTCCATTCATTTAGCCAAGCATTGCTATAATTCCATGATAAGGGAGTTTGGCCAGGTAAATTGATGATGGCACGCATTTGCCAAACATTCATTTTAATGGTGCCTAATTCTGCGTGATTATCGCCATATATAGTAACGGTAGTGTCCGTAAACCCTTTGCATTTAAATTGATAATTGGTTTGCGACATAATGCCCACAGCGTGATTGTTCCAGGTTTCAAAAATGAGATTGCCACAAATTTGCCCGTTACAGAATATCTGATAGGAACTATCAAATACACCTTTGGTCCATGTTACTATTTTTTCCATGATAGCATTTTAAATATTAGATGGTTTAAATGTCGTTGCGTTACAAAATATTGGCAATAGGCGCATAAAAACCAAATTTACACAACATACGAAGCTGTAGCTTGTTTGGATGGTAACGATATTTAGAGAAAGTTCGATTATTAAATTTGTGAAGATAGTCCTTAAAACTGATGCTGAAATGAATTCAGCATGACGAACAGCTCACTAACGTCACCCTGACCTGCCCGCCCGCGGTAGGCAGGTAGCAAGGCGGAAAGCTACGCAGTAAATTTATTTCAGGGTCAGCAAAACAAAGCCTTATAGAATTTGTCATCCTATAAGGCTTTTCAATTTCAGTCTTTTGGTCACCTAGAAGTTTGGTTTCAGTACATATTTGTCGTAGAACCTGAAGATATGTTCAGCAGCTTCTTCGGCAGTGTCTACTAATCTGAATAAGTTCAGATCTTCAGCGTGGATGTTATGTTCTTTTTCCAACATGGTATTTTTTAGCCAATCTACCAAGCCGCCCCAATAATCAGAACCAACCAATACAATAGGGAAACGAGCAATTTTGCCTGTTTGGATCAATGTTAAAGCTTCAAAAAGCTCGTCCATGGTTCCCATACCGCCCGGTAATACAATAAATCCCTGCGAGTATTTCATGAACATTACCTTCCTTACAAAAAAGTAATCAAATTCTAATAAACGACTAGGTTCAATGTACTTATTATGGAATTGTTCAAAAGGCAGATCAATATTTAAACCTACAGATTTACCACCATTCATATGGGCACCTTTGTTTCCGGCCTCCATAATACCTGGCCCACCACCTGTAATTACACCGTAACCACGTTCAGTTAATAAACGACCACACTCAACCGCAATTTGGTAATAAGGATTAGTTTCCGCAGTTCTGGCCGAACCGAAGATACTTACACATGGCCCAATCTTCGATAGCTTTTCAAAACCATCTACAAATTCGGCCATGATTTTAAAAATCTGCCAGCTATCAGTTACTTTAATTTCTTGCCAATCTTTGTTGGCAAATGCACTTCTTATCTTCTCTTCACTATTCATACTTTTAATTAGGTTTTAAAATCTAGTTTGCTGATCCGTTTTTTTGCTGATCAGCAATAGTCCCATAAAAGTAATGAATCCATTTATTAAAATAAGTTCTACGCTAAAAACATATCCACCAAGTAACTTTTCGGCATTGGTAGCAAATATGTAACAAAGAATAGGAGAGATGATGCAAATCAAAGGAACCAATTTGTCGTGTAATCCACGCGATTTTACAAATAATCCAAATGAATATAAGCCTAACAAAGGACCGTAGGTATACGAAGCGATCAAGAAAATTAAGCTCACTACCGATGAACTATTCAAAGCATTAATAACCAAAATCACGAAAAACATGATTAATGAAAATGCAATATGAACCGTATGCCTTCTCTTGACCGCTTTTTTATTTAAATCACTCATTAGCTTCGAAAGCTCCTCTTCATTCTTCCCAAGCTTCTCCGCTGCGTCTTTAATGTTTGCATTGTTTGACATATCTGATTTTCCCATCCCCAAAAAGTCTACGCAAAAAGAAGTAGTTAAAGCCGTTAAGGCACTATCAGTAGTGGCAAAAGTTGCCGCGGTTAAGCCCAGCATAAATACAATTGCAGGTATCGTGGTTAAGTGATTAAGCGCAATTTCAGGAAACAACAGGTCAGTTCTTGGTTTGCCGGTAATGTGGTCCAAAGGAATTTCGATGCCGTTTTTAGTAGCGAAAATATAAAGCAATGCCCCAACACTTAAAAAGAAAATGTTTAACACTATAAAAATTCCAGTGAAAGTGAACATGTTCTTTTGAGCCTCGCCAATGGTTTTCATACTCAAATTCTTCTGCATCAAATCCTGATCAAGGCCGGTCATGGCAATGGTTACAAATATCCCGCCGATGAATTGTTTGCTGAAATAGAACTTGCTGGTTAAGAAATCCTCAAAGAAGAAAATTTTAGAATAGCTACTGCTTTTTACCGTTTCAAAAGCTTGTGGAATGCTTAAACCCAAACTATCGCAAATGAAATAGATGGTTAAGAAAACAGATAATACCAAGAAAAACGTTTGCAGCGTGTCGGTAATGATGATGGTTTTTAAACCGCCTTTAAAGGTATAAGACCAAATTAAGCCTAAAGAAATAAGCACCGTTACCCAAAAAGGAATGCCATAAGTATCAAATATAAAGCGCTGCAATACAATGACTACCAAGTACAATCTAGTGGCCGAACCCAATGTTCTGCTTACCAAGAAAATGAAAGCTGCCGTTTTGTAGCTGTAATAACCCAACCTTTGCTCAATATAGCTATAAATAGAGGTTAGGTTCATTCGGTAATACAAAGGCAATAGAACCGTTGCAATAATGATAAACCCGACGGCATTTCCCAAAACGAACTGGAAATATTGGAATTGGTTTCCCGCAGGAGCGCCAACTTCGCCCGGTACCGAAATAAAGGTAACACCCGATAATGCCGTCCCGATCATACCAAACGCTACTAAATACCATTTAGAATTTTTGTTTGCTAGGAAGAAAGTTGAGTTGTCGGATGAATTTTTCGACGTCGCAAATGCAATTGCGATCAAGACGCCAAAGTAGCCTACTAAGAAGCACAGTAGTAATGTTGAACTCATATATAATCTGATTTGTTGCTAAAAGTAGCAAAAACTTGCTAAAACTTGCAAAGGTGCTAGCTTAAAAAATAAAGATATACTTTTTTGTGGGGATAAATAATATGAATAGAATTGGCGGTCAATCTAAGTTAAACCTAGCGATGACATGGGCTATATGTCCAGAGCAATATGTTAGTGAAAATTTTTATTTGTAAAATCCGATTTCGATTTATTAATATTAAACTTATAAAACTGATGCTGAACTAAATTTGTTTCGCAGCTACTCCGTAGTCAGCATGACGGAGCATTGATTTAACGTCACCCTGACCTGTAGCGGAGCGGAAAGCTATGCAATAAATTTATTTCAGGGTCAGCCAGATATTAAAATAGTTAAACAACTATAGATTAGTAATGTAATAATCGAAATTGGTTTGCATTTGCTTGATTTTTAACGATTTGATTTTTGTTGTTTCCTGTCTGTCCTAATTTGTTTAATAATTTGGTTTTAATTGTTAATTGTAGCATAGTGGGGTTTTGCCCTATGGGCTTAAATCCCTAATTTTGCAATATGAATTTTTCTTCCAAGTTGCTCGAAGATGCAGTGAATGAGTTTGGTAAGTTACCAGGTATTGGCCAAAAAACGGCACTACGCTTGGTTTTGCATCTTTTGGGAAAAGAACAGGCAGAGGTTGCTCAATTTGGAAATACCTTGATCAAGTTGAAGAACGAAATCAAAAACTGCAAAGTTTGCCACAACATTTCCGATTATGATACTTGTAGCATATGCGCTGCACAAAAAAGAGAAAAGGAAGTCATTTGTGTAGTAGAAGATGCCCGTGATGTGATGGCTATTGAAAATACGCATCAATATTTTGGCGTATATCATGTTCTGGGCGGATTGATTTCGCCTATGGATGGTATCGGCCCTTCTGATTTGAATATAGAAAACTTGGTAGAAAGAGTAAGAAACTCTGAGGTAAAAGAGATTATCTTAGCCTTAAGTGCCAATATGGAGGGAGATACCACGTTATTCTACCTACATAAAAAACTAAAAGATTTTAATATTCCTATCACTACTATTGCCCGAGGAATTGCCTTTGGCGGCGAGCTAGAATATGCCGACGAAGTTACACTGGGACGTTCTATTGCTACTCGCGTACCCTATGAAAACACCCTAATAAAGTAAATTATGAGCTTGAAAGATAAAATTGTAGTCATTACCGGGGCTTCGTCTGGTATTGGGAAAGCATTGGCCCACGAAATGGCGAAGAGGGGAGCGAATGTAGTACTGGCCGCTCGTCAGTATGTGACCCTTTGCGAAATTACTGCAGCGTTAGAAAAAGAGTATGGAATAAAAGCTTTGGCCATACAGGCCGATGTAAGCAAAGAGGAAGATTGTGAGGCGCTGGTAAAGCAAACCATACTTACTTTTGGCAAATTGGATGTGCTCATTAATAATGCCGGCTTATCCATGCGGGCCTTGTTTAAAGATTTAGATTTGGCTGTGCTTAAAAACTTAATGGACGTAAACTTTTGGGGCGCTGTTTATTGCACCAAATACGCCTTGCCAGAAATATTGAAAACTACTGGAAGTATCGTAGCGGTTTCTTCTATCGCAGGTTACAGAGGTTTACCGGGCCGTACAGGTTATTCTTCCTCAAAATTTGCCATGAATGGCTTTATGGAGTCATTACGTACCGAACTACTAAAAACAGGTGTGCACGTAATGGTGGCTTGTCCAGGTTTCACGACCTCCAATATTAGGGTCGCTGCGTTATCACAAGACGGTACTGCCCATGGTGAAACCAGTATGGAAGAAGGAAAGATGATGACTGCCGAAGAAGTGGCTCAACGCATATGCGAGGGTATTGAACAAAGGAAACGCACCTTGGTCATGACACGTCAAGGTAAACTGGCAGTTTGGGTAAATAAATTGTTTCCGGCATTTGCCGATAAAAAAGTATTTGAACTTTTCACCAAAGAAAAAAATCCCCTGATCAAATAATGATGCGTCACAAGCAAAAAACGCTCATTTTTGTCTTGTTTGGATTTTTGTTAAATCATCTGTTCACCTGTGGTGTTTTTGCCCAGAAGCCTTCGCATGCCTTAAATAATAGCAAGGATTTTATTCGAATTGTTAAATATTACCGGTACCTAAACCCTGATTCGGCCCTTTATTATGTGAAAAGAGGACTTCAAGTGGCAGAAGATCAAGATGACCTTTTAGGGAAAGCTGCCTTGCTCAATCAGTATGGTATGATTGACGATAATGCCACGAGGTATAAAGATTCTCGTGAGAAATATCTGGAAGCAGAAGCTATTTATAGAGAACAGGGCGATGATATCGGATTAGCGGCTACTTTGGTGCGGTTGGGAGTAGTAGAAAAGCGTAAAGGCAACTATGATAAAGCTTTAGCCTATTTTATGGATGCCCTTAATATTAGTGAAAAGAATGGCCATAAACTGGGTATGCTGGAGGGTAGGGTAGTGTTTTCAGAAGCTTATTTTAGCTTAGGTGAGTATGAAAATGCGTTAAGTAATTTACGCATCGCCGAAGAGATTGATAGGCAAATTCCCTTATCCAACCTATCCCTTAATATGTACATTAACTATGGCAATGTATATACTAAAATAGGAGCCTATGATAAGGCAATCGCTTATCTGAAAAAGGGACTCTCTAAAAGTAATCGACCCGATTTTAATGGTCTGAAAATAAGTTTGATGGTACAGCTAGGCACTGCTTATTTTAAAAGTGGGAAACGCAATCAGGCCATCAATATTTATAAACAGGCTTTAGCCTTTACCAAGGAAATTAAAAATGTGCTAAGAGAGCAGTCTACCTTGGTTGAACTCTCCCAAGTGTATGTTAAAAATCAGCCAGACAGTGCACTTTTTTATCTTTCACAAGCCTTAAAAATTGCTGAAAAGCATAAAATGTACCGACAGCAGATCACGGCATTGGATAACCTTGGAGATGTGTATAAAGCAAAGGGCGACTTGGCCAAGGCACTCTATTATCGTGAGCAACGTAACAGTTTGGCTGAGCAGGTATTTTATACCGATATGATGAAGCAAGTTTCTAGTTTGGAAAGCGCCTACGAATTGGAGAAATCCAAAGCGCAACTAACAGAGCTTACGGCACAAAGCAAAGAACAAAAAATGGTCAAAAACATTATTCTTTGCGTAGCCATTGCCATATTTTTGGTGCTCATGGTCACTTTGGGTAATTATTTTCGCTCCCGACACTTGAACAAGCTGCTGACCAAGGCCAACAAGGAGCTGGAGGAAAGCAACGAAATCAAAGACAAATTTTTCTCCATCATTGCCCACGATATCCGGTCTCCGCTGGTTTCAACCATTAGTATTCTAAAGCTCATTTCTGATAAGGAACTAGATCAGGAAATGCAGGAGAAAATGGTAGCAAAATTGGTATCGCATTGCGACAGTAGCTTAGAAATTTTAGATAAGTTGCTTAAATGGGGCCAGATGCAAATTAAAGGCGTCCGATTGAATGTTTCGGAGTTTAACCCTTTGCCTAATATCTATCGGAACCTAGGCCTGTTACAAGAAGCGGCAGAACAGAAGCAAATTGCAATTGATGTAGATATTGAAGAAGGAGTAGTATTGAAGGCCGATGCCGACCATTTTGATTTTGTGGTGAGAAACTTACTGGCCAATGCCATAAAATTTACCGAAAGAAATGGACAGGTAGAATTAAAAGCCAAAGCGATTGATAAGAATACCATTAAGTTTGAAGTAAAAGACAACGGTGTGGGCATTAGTCAGGCCCGAATTGAAAAACTTTTTGAACTATCCGCCACAGGAACCAAAGGTACTTCGGCAGAAGAAGGAACCAGTTTGGGCCTAATTATTTGTAGAGAATTTGTAATGGCTAATCACGGTAAGCTCGAAGTACAGAGTGAGATAGGAAAAGGCACCACTTTTTCTTTTACCATGAAAGGCTTTTTGAAAAATATTACATAAAAAATAAAATCGTTTTTGCATTTAAAGAAAAACAATTACATATTTGCTTACAGAATGAGACAAGTAAACGTAAATACAATTTGGTGGTGGCATAACGCAATAGCGTGATGTAACCTTTTGTACGTTTATTTTTTTAATAAGAATATTTTAGAAGGTTGCTGATGAGGCAACCTTTTTTGTTTGATAGCCATGAAGAAAATTTTAAACCATCTTTTCGAGAACAAGACTTTTAGCAGTGCCGAAGCACAAAAAATACTAACTTCCATTGCTATGGGCGAATTTAATAATGCTCAAATTGCCGCTTTTATTACCGCTTATTGCATGCGTAACATTACCGTAGAGGAATTGCAAGGCTTCCGTGATGCCATGTTGGACCTGTGTTTAAAGGTAGATTTCTCTGATTTTGAACTGGTAGATCTTTGCGGTACTGGTGGCGATGGAAAGGATACTTTCAATATTTCTACTTTGGCCTCATTTGTTGTAGCTGGCGCAGGGCATAAAGTTGCCAAACACGGTAACTATGGTGTTTCCTCGGGCTGTGGTTCAAGTAACGTCATGGAGTATTTGGGATATAGTTTCACTAATGACGAAAGCGAGTTGAAACGTAGTTTAGACAAGGCTGGTATCTGTTTTATCCATGCACCTTTGTTTAACCCGGCAATGAAAACTGTAGCGCCAATACGCAGGGAGTTGGGTGTGAAAACCTTTTTTAATATGCTGGGACCGATGTGTAATCCGGCAAAGCCGAAAAATCAAATGGTAGGCGTATTTAGTTTGGAACTGGCCCGTATTTATGCTTATTTGTACCAGCAAACAGATAAAAACTATACCATTGTGCATGCGGTGGATGGCTTTGATGAAGTATCATTGACCTGCGATTTTAAAACTTTCAGTAAAAAAGGAGAGGCTCTGACAAAAGTAGCTGATTTAGGTTTCGGAGAATTGCAGGAACCGCAAATACAAGGGGGTGATACTATTGAATCATCGGCTAAAATATTCATGGAAGTATTGGAAGGAAAAGCTACTGATGCCCAAACCAATGTGGTGCTATGTAATGCCGCACTAGCCATACAAACCATTAAACAAAATGCAAGCTTCGCCGATTGCTACTATGAGGCAGAAGAATCTCTAATAAGCAAAAGGGCATTGGGAAGCTTTAAAAATTTGATAGTAGGATAGATAATAATATAACCACCTTAGACATCTAAGAACATCTAAGTCTAAAATGCGCTAAGGTGTCTTAGGTGGTTAAAAACTAGGGATGATACAAAAACTAAAGTGTTCTAAGGTGTCTTAGATGTTTCAAAACTAGAGGGTGATACAAAAACTAAAATGTTCTAAGGTGTCTTAGATGTTTAAAAAAATATAAAATGAAAATGAAAATCAAAGTTTGTGGGATGAAATATGCAGCCAACGTTGCTGAAGTAGCTAGCCTGCGTCCCGATTATTTGGGTTTCATCTTCTATCCAAAATCTCCAAGATATATCGGCGAAGTTTCTGCAGAACTGATCAAGTACATACCCCAGGAAATCAAAACTGTTGGAGTATTCGTAAATGAAGATATAAAAGAGGTAAAATTGAGAATAGTTAAACATCAATTGAAAGCAGTACAGTTGCATGGAGCGGAAAGTGTTGATTATTGCACTGAGTTAAAAACATTAGATGTAGAAATCATCAAAGCCTTTGGTGCACATCCTGAATTTGATTTTAAGCAATTAGAGCCTTATGCCACTGTAGTAGATTATTTCCTTTTTGATACCCAAACTCCCATACATGGAGGTTCAGGGAAAGTTTTTGACTGGCAGCTGCTCGAGAATTATCAACTGGATAAACCTTATTTTTTGAGTGGTGGAATAGGGCTAGAACATGCCCAACAAATTAAAGCAATACAAGACCCTCGACTTTATGCCATAGATGTGAACAGCAAATTTGAATTAGAGCCTGGATTGAAATATACAGAGAAGTTAAAGGAGTTTTTTGATAACGTAAAATAAACTGTCATTCAGAGAGTACAAAGAATCTAATAGATACTTCGCGATGCTCAGTATGACAAAAAAGAGATAACATGAATTATTTTGTAGACGAAAGAGGGTATTATGGTGATTTCGGTGGAGCTTATATTCCCGAAATGCTTTATCCAAACGTAGAAGAACTGCGCCAACAATATCAAGCTATTATTGATGACGAACAATTTCAACAGGAATTTAAAGCTTTGCTAAAAGATTATGTGGGTAGACCGTCACCACTTTACTTGGCTAAGCGTTTGTCTGATAAATATGGCGCAAATATCTTCCTAAAGCGTGAAGATCTGAACCATACTGGCGCACATAAAATCAACAATACCATAGGTCAAATTCTACTGGCTGAAAAGTTGGGTAAGAAACGTATTATTGCCGAAACTGGCGCAGGTCAACACGGCGTAGCTACAGCTACCGTTTGTGCGCTGCGTGGCTTGGAGTGTGTGGTGTACATGGGCGAGGTAGACATCAAACGTCAGGCACCCAACGTGGCCCGCATGAAAATGCTGGGCGCAAAGGTGGTGGCTGCTATTTCGGGAAGTAAAACATTGAAAGATGCCACTAACGAAGCCATGCGTGATTGGATCAGCAATCCTGTAGATACCCATTACATCATCGGTTCGGTGGTGGGGCCACATCCTTACCCAGATATGGTGGCACAATTTCAATCGATCATTTCTTTTGAAACTAAAAAGCAGTTACAGGAACAAACAGGGAAACCATTACCTGATTATGTATTGGCCTGTGTAGGTGGTGGAAGTAATGCCATGGGCATGTTCTATCATTTTATAGACGATGAAAGTGTAAAGCTCATTGCTGTTGAAGCGGCAGGTAAGGGCGTAGATAGTGGTTTTTCTGCAGCGACTACAACTTTAGGAAAAGAAGGCGTTTTGCATGGCAGTAGGAGCATTTTAATGCAAACCCCAGATGGACAAGTAGTAGAACCTCATTCTGTTTCCGCAGGATTAGACTACCCTGGTATTGGCCCTCAACATGCACATTTGTTTAAAACCGGCCGTGGGCTTTATGCTTCCATTACCGACGATGAAGCATTGCAAGCTGGTTTGCTTTTAACCCAATACGAAGGAATTATTCCGGCTATTGAAAGCGCTCACGCCTTAGCCTATCTAGAAAAAATGCAATTTAAAGCAGGAGATAATGTAGTAGTCTGTCTTTCGGGTAGGGGCGATAAAGACATGGAAACTTACATGAAATATTTTAATTTATAAAGGTAAAAGGTGTAAGGTTGTGCTTCGCGTCTAACTACTAATCACTAGCTACTAAACACTAAACATAAATGAACAGACTTCAACAATTATTTCAGCAACAACAAAAGGAGTTACTCTCCATTTATTATACCGCAGGTTACCCGAACTTAAATGATACTTTGGACATTGCCGAAGAATTGGAAAAAGCAGGGGCAGATTTTCTGGAAATTGGGTTCCCTTACTCGGATCCAGTGGCCGATGGTCCAATTATACAGGCCAGTAGCAAACAGGCTTTGGATAATGGCATGACCTTGACCATTTTATTTGACCAATTGAAGGACCTACGCCAAAAAGTGAACATTCCTATTTTGTTAATGGGTTATGTAAATGTCGTATTGCAATATGGTGTAGAAGCATTTTGTAGCAAATGCAAAGAGGTAGGGGTAGATGGTTGCATCATTCCGGATTTGCCAATGTACGAATATGAAGAACTATACCAATCCACCTTTGAAAAGTATGGTTTGAGTAATATATTTTTGGTAACTCCGCAAACTTCTGAAGAACGCATCCGTAAAATCGACAGTTTAAGTAATGCTTTTATCTACTTGGTATCGTCATCAGCCACTACGGGAAGTAATCTGTCAGTTTCTGAAAGTGCTACTGCCTATTTTAAGCGTATCGCCGACATGAAATTGAAAAATCCGATAGTCATTGGTTTTGGTATTTCAGATAAAGCAACCCATCAAGCTGCAAGTCAATACGCAAGCGGTGCTATCATAGGCAGTGCTTTTGTAAAAAACATTAAACCAGATCACTTAACAGAAAGCATTAAAGAATTTATGGGGCAGTTTAAGTAGTATTTTAAATGTCTTACGTATCACGCTGAGCTTGTCGAAGACTTTCTGTTGAATAATAATGTTTCGACAAGCTCAACATAACATTGTCTATAGGGTTTCTCCGTAGAAATGTTTGGAGATATAATCAATCGCTTCTTGCTGGGTCAAAATGGAGAAATCTTTATACCGATCATGAACATCAATAATTTCCAGAATGGCCTTATCTGCCAAACCCTTATTTTGCCAAGTTTTTAAATCGGCAATTACGGTAGCCAAACATCCCTTTTTGTAGGCAATTTGCCCAATAACATGAACCAGTGTATTACTTACCCTTTTGGTAGAGTCATGCTCCAATTGTTTGAGCAGAGGCAATATATCTTGAGGATATTTCCTCCCCCTAAGCTCAATACCATGACAAATCTCGCGTCTAATTTCTTTATCGGGATGGTGTAGGTAAGTTTGGGCCCAAGCCAAAACAGGTTCAGGATTTACTTCGCCCATCTTTTTTACAGAACCAATCACCGCATTTCTAACAGAATGATGCTCGTCAAACAAACCTTTATCAAAAAAAGATTGTACAGCCTCAAAGTTCCATTTGCCAATTTCACCAGCAGCATTAACTACTGTTTGCCTCACTTTAAAATCACCATGACCTAATAAGCTGCTTAGCAAATTGATAATGGTAGGTAAATATTGATGATTTATTTTATAGATTTTTCCAATGGCAAGGTAAGCTGTCTTTCTGATGTAGGTATCCTCGTCTCCAAAATAACGAAGCATGTGGAAATATTGCGCCGAAGCAATGTCCTTTAGGATGATCTCCTGAATTTGTTTCACCAACAAATCCCTTTCCGCTTTAGCTAAATCATAAAAGGCCATTTGGATGATTTAATAGTATAAATACTAAACCTGATTTGTTATTTGCTGTAGATTTCTTTCGATATTTTATTGATTTGCGTTTCGTAATCTTTGATTTTGGCATCGTACTTACTGCTACGCTCATCTACCGCTTTATAAATTAGCATATAGTATTCTTTGTTTAATGTACTGTAAGTCCTATATGTTGTTATTTTAGGTTGTATGTTTTTGCTGTGCGCTAACTTATCCAAGCTATCAATGATTTCTAAGTTTCTGTTCCAGTAGTAAATACCGATGTCTTTAATGTCAGACAAGGCCTTTTCTCTGCCTACTGATGCCGTATCTACCGGGAAAATATCCTGGGCCATATTAGCCATGGAATAAAAATCAATCATGATTTCTTCAAATTTTTGTTGGTCTTTGAAACCATTGGCAAAAGCGTCGGTGCTAACGTGTTGATTGTTTTTAAGAGAGGTTTGCATGTTTTTTAACACTGATCTAAAGGCAAAAAAAGCGCCTATGGAAGCGATAAGTAGTGGAATTGCAATGACTAGAACAAGAAAGAGAGGTTTGTTGACGAATTTTTCGCTCATGTTTGGGTTTATTTAGATATGGTTTGTTTGTTATGGCCAGTCTTCTCGCTGTAAAGAAAACCAATAGTGTGGTGTATGATCAAGATTGAATGTTTCAATGAGTGTGAGACCGCATTTATGTAAAATGTTTTTTGATGCCATATTTCCTACATCGCATATGCCAAAAATTTCCTTTAAATTTAAGGTTTCAAAAGCATATTTAATACAGGCTTTTCCAGTTTCAGTAGCAATGCCCTTGCCCCAGTATCTTTCAATTAGCCTATAACCGAAATCATGGTAATTCACATGGCCATTAATAGGTTCGGTAATGTATTTGAAACCCGTCCATCCTATGAAATCATTAGTCGCTTTATCTATAATTGCCCAGCGACCAATACCCAAATCGTCATATTGTTTTTGAATAAATTTGATCACGTTTTCAGCATCTTCCATTGTTTTAATAGGATTTTTGCCTAAAAAGGTGTGCACATTAGGATTGCTGTCTAGCTCAAAAATTCCGGCTGCGTCAATGATATTTAAAGGTCTGATTATACATCTTTCCGTTTCAATAATATGATTAGGCATGACTGTGTTTTAGGGATTTAAGAAAAAGGAAACCAGCAACACCCGATAGTACTGAGGCACATAAAATAGCAAATTTGGCCTCAACCACATGAAGATAGTCTGAAAAAGAAAGCATCGCAATAAAAATAGACATGGTAAAACCAATTCCTGCCAACATGCCTACACCTATAAGGTGTTTCCAGTTGGCTGCGGAAGGCAATTTAGCTAGTTTAAGTTTTACGGCCAGGTATGAAAATAAACTAACACCTAATGTTTTGCCCACAAAAAGACCTAAAATAATTCCAAATCCTAAAGGAGAAGCTAAACCCTTTACCATACCACTTTCAAACGTGATATTGGTATTTGCCAATGCAAAAATAGGCATGATTAAAAAGTTAACAGGTTTGGCTAAAGCGTGTTCTAGATTTTCCAAAGGTGATGAGGATGAAGTGCCTGTAGGAATGGTGAAAGCCAATAGCACGCCTGCAATGGTAGCGTGTACGCCCGAGTGGTGCATAAAATACCAAAGAAAAATCCCCGGTATCAAATAAAACCAAAGTGATTTGATTTTGAAATAATTTAAGGTTGCCAAGGCAACCACAATAGCTCCGGCAATGTAAAGTTCTTGCCAATGGATTTGTTCCGTATAAAAGATGGCAATCACTAAAATAGCACCCAAATCATCAACAATGGCCAAGGCCGCTAGAAATATTTTTAGCGATGGTGGTACATTTTTGCCCAGCATGGCGATAATGGCTAGGGCAAAAGCAATATCGGTAGCCATGGGAATTCCCCATCCATTAGCGGTTGCATTATTTTGGTTAATAGCCCAGTAAATGCCAGCAGGTACCAGCATGCCACCTATAGCGGCCAATACAGGCAAAGAAGCTTTTCTAATATTGGATAATTCACCAGCTACTAGTTCCCTTTTGATTTCTAGTCCCACCAATAAAAAGAAAATCGCCATTAAACCGTCGTTGATCCAAGCCGAAACACTATAGCTAATTTGCATTTCGCCGATTCCAAAACCTAAAGAGCTATCTAACAATTGTTGGAAAGCCTGCTGCGCACCAGAATTTGCAATAAATAGTGAAAAACACACACAGAATAACAAAAGTATCCCCCCTGTTTTTTCAGAATTGAAAAATTTCATAAAAGTGTTTCTGTTGAATTTTTGCATTTGGCTAAAATACCAAAATTAGGGCGCTATTGGAAAAGATCAGGTAGTTATTCAATGATTTTTAAGATTTCTGGCAAGGTGTCTATAGTTCGTCATTACGAGGCGCGACGAAGTAATCTTGAAGCGATTTCATTAATATTATCTTCGATGAGCACTTCGTGGTTCCTGCCTACGCAGGAATGACATACTTTTGAGGACTAACCTTTAACTAAAAGATAGAAGGTTTGACCTTTGATTTAGAATGTTGTACCTAAAAGGTAGGATGATGAACCTCGGAGGTAGAACGCTGAACCTAAAAGGTAGAAAGTTTTACCTTTTACCTAGAATGTTGTGCCTAAAAGGTAGAATGATGAACCTCGAAGGTAGAACATTGAACCTAAAAGGTAGGAAGTTTGACCTATGACGTAGAATGCTGTACCTAAAAGGTAGAAAATTTGACCTTTGAAGCTAGAAAATAATGCTTGGAGAAGAAACAGAGGTCCATTTAGAAGCAAATCAATTGAAAAACATCAAAAAAGGGATGCCTTTTGAGCATCCCTTTGATGAAATATATTGTTTTTGGTTTATTCCTTTACAAATTTGCTTTGATAAGTAGTGCCATTGTCGGTAATTTGAACAATGTAAACACCTCTAGCCAATTCTTTTACTTTTTGGCCAAGTTGGCTGTTTAAAACGCTGGTATTACCAATGGTACGTAATTTAATTTGTCCGTCAATACCGCTAACTAACAATTGCAACTGATTGCTGCTGCTCGAGTAGTTTAAGCTAATATTGTTTTTAACCGGATTTGGGTATACAAAGAAAGTAGCTTGGTTGCTACCCAAAAATCGTAACGGTTTAACTTCCGAATAGCTGTATTTGCCATCGCGATCTACTTGTTTGATTCTATAATAATTTAAACCTTGGGCCGGATTTTGATCGATGTCCTGATAATGGCCACCTTGGGCACCTTTGCTTTGTTGCTCAGCAATTTTGGTAAACGTTTTGCCATCCAAAGAACGCTCTGCCACAAAATGGCTATTATCAGTTTCTGATTTGGTTTCCCATTTAAGCGTTACTACGTTACCATTAATGCTAGGAGTGAAGTATCCCCAGTTTACACTCAAAGTTCCATTAAAGAAATATCTGGTTTGTATTGGATAGTGATCGGTAGTGGTGCTGCTATAGCTGGATACTAAAGAAGTAACCTGGTCTAAAACTTCAGCAGAATTGCTCAGGTAATGATTATTTAAATTTTTGTTGATGATCACATTATCAATTACCGTAGCGAAACCAGCGGTTGACCTTTTTCCTGCTAAGCTTAAAGGTAAAGTTACAGGGAAGTAATTGGTTTGATCTGTAGTGAAATCACTATAAGAAGTTCCGGTGCCAGCGGGTTTAGGGGCAATGGTTTTGTCGGGATTAAGTACGTCGTTAAAGTCGCCAAGGATAATGATTTTTTTGCCCGCTAAATTGGCATCAATATATTGTTTCAATTGTAAAGCGCCACCCTTTCTTCTATCGTAAGAATCATTTTGTGCAGCTGCATCACCGGTGTTTGCTTTAGCATGTATCTCAATAAAGTAAACAGTTTCTTCTACGCCGTTAACCAATACCTTTGCTTCCATTAAAAATGGAAAACGACCTGATGACCAGTTTTTATAAGGAGAATTGGTGCCGTTGTTAGTAAGATTGCTTGGGTAATAGGTATCTCTTAACACACCAAACCAACGCACGGGTTTAATGATATCAGTACGGTACATAAAGGCCAATTTTTGCGCTTGCGGATAGCCAGAGTGATTTTTATCGTCGGCATATGAACCAAAATCACTGAATATCACATTATAGCCAGCGGGCAAAGAACTGTTCCTGAATAAAGTGGTATCTACTACTTCAGATAGGCCATAAATATCCGCATTAAGATTGCCAAATATGGTTTTCACGTTAGCAGCCTGTTGTGCTTTATCGCTTGGGCCATTTCCGCTGGCTCCAAACCATTCAATATTCCAGTTTACTACCTCTAAAGTATTGTTGGTGTCAAACGTGTTTCCCGAAAGGCTTAAGGTCTGATTAGCAGTGCCTGTAGTGGCAATAGTTAACTGTTGGGCATAATTGGTATTGGCCAAGGTTGGTGCAAATTTTACAAAAACAGTTGATGAAGCATTGTTCGCTTCGGCTAAAGTATAAGTAGCTGATGAGCCAAAGGTACCGCCACTGGTTTTTGAGATGCTAAAGTTGGCGGGAGCTGTTAAAGTAACATCGTTGGTAAGCCCACTGCCCGAAAAAGTGAATGAACGCTCCGCTGATGTGCTACCTGCTGTCTGATATCCAAAGCTTAATGACGACACAGGTAAGGTCAGTTCTACCGGAGCCGGTGTTAGAGAATTACGGATGGAGAAATCATCCAAAGTCCAACGTGAACCACTGGAGGGAGTAGCATTTGGAGAAGTATAAACAAAAGCGATGTAAACCGTGGCGGTTTTGTAATTGCTTAAATCAATATTATCTGATTTGGTCCAAGTGTCTGACTGTGCCACAGGGAATTTGCCATCAATATTGGTCCAAGTTGCCGCATTGGGGTTGCCAGTGCCTGAATAATTGGTTGATACTTTTAGCTGTAAAGTATTGCCCGCAAAAGCAGTTCTGCTCCAAAATGACAACATAGGGTAGGTCATTGTTGATAGGTCAAATACTGGTGAAATCAACCAATCTTCGTTTTCAGTACTTGATGAAGCAGATCCGCCATTAATTTGAACCGCGTTACCGCTGCTAGCCTTGCCGGTAGGATCTGAAGCATCTCTGCCAAAGGAAGTACAGGCCCAAGTTTGTGCGCCAGTAATGCTTTGATGAGTAAAGCCGGCAGGAAGCGTGGTGCTTCCAGAAGGGGTACAGTTTTCGAAATCAAATGACAGTGCGGAAGGATCGATACCGGTGCCACTTAAAGCTACACTTGCAGCACTTGCTAAACCACCACCGTTAATGCCAACTGAGCCGTTACTAGCACCTGTAGTAGTCGGGCTAAATTGTACAAAAACATCTTTATTGTTGCCAGTAAGCTCCGCTCCAGTAAAAGTGATGGAGTTGCCATAAGTACCATTATTTGTTTTTGATATGGTATATGGGGTAGCGGTAGTTATGGTGACATCACTGCCATCTAAATTGGCATAATTAAGATTTAATGCTCTCGCACTAGAGGTGGTATTGATATTTTGATTGCCAAAAGACAAGGCAGTTGCAGTAATGGAAGGAGAGTTGCTTGGTGCTTCATAATACACTTCTACTTCATCAATGTAAGCTCTTTTTGCAGTAGTCTCTATTTTAACGGTAGCATTGTTGGTGCCGCCAGTAAACGATAGCGTTTTAGTTTCAGTACTGGCGCTTCCCATCACAGCTACATAGCTCACTGTTTGTGAGGTTAATCCTGTTACGGTTACCTTTATTGAACCCTCTACAGAAGTCCAACCTTTTACTTTAAAGTCGATTTTAAAACTACCCCCATTTACACTTAAATTCAAAGCCTTACTGGTAATGGAGCCAATGGCACTGCTAGTTCCTAATTTAACCATCCCGCCTGCTTGGTAAGCTCTGTCTACCGTTGGGAAATTAGTGTTTCCAGTCCAAGCACTATTGGCACCGTTGGAAGTAGTATTGTCGCCGGAAGTAATGCCTGCAAAAGTTTCTTGTAGGATGTAGGTTTTTTGCGCAAAGGTAAATGCAGGGAAAACCAACATCACTAGCACAATGATTTTGGGTAAAAGTCTTTTCATATAATAAGTTTTGTCGCCCAAATTATTTTGGACGCAACAAAACTATCGTACCGTTATTACGAAGGTGTTAATCAGGTATTAAGATAGAAACGATAACAAAGGCTTAACAATAAGCTAAGATGCTTACAAATATTCTTCGATATCTCCTTTTCCCTCTCTGATCACTTCAAAATCGCCGCTAGTGCAATCCACCACAGTGGAAGCCTCATTATCGCCATAACCCCCGTCAATCACCAGATCAACAGTGCTTTCGTATTTTTCATGAATAAGTTCCGGATCGGTAGAGTATTCAATTACTTCATCGTCGTCTTTAATAGAAGTAGAAATAATAGGATTGCCTAGAGCCTCTACAATTTGACGGGCAATGTTGTTGTCGGGAACACGTATACCCACCGTTTTTTTATTAGAGCTCAGTAATTTGGGAACATTGTTGTTGGCGTTAAAGATAAAAGTAAATGGCCCCGGAAGTGCTTTTTTAAGTACCCTGAAAACGGTAGTGTCTATCGGTTTGATATAATCTGAAATATGCCTCAAATCAGAACAAATAAAAGAAAAATTGGCTTTCTCTGGCTTGATGCCACGTATTTTGCAAATTTTCTCAATGGCCTTGTGATTGGTAATATCGCAGCCCAAACCGTAAACGGTATCGGTCGGGTAAATGATCAAGCCACCTTTTTTCAAAACTTCTACAGCTTGTTCGATAGCTTTTGGATTTGGGTTTTCTGGATATATTCTGATAAGCATGCGTAAAAATAACAAAATGATGGCGTACTTGTTTTAGTATCGGGTTTTATATTGCTACATTAGCAAAAAACGGACATTTAATTAATTGAGATGAGAAAAGCATTTGTAGCAATCGCAGCTTTTTTGGTAGCATTTACGGTAATGTTAGGAATGTACCAACCCTTTTTATGGTGGACTTTTCTGTTCACTGGACCATTTGTACTGCTTGGAATTTACGACATGATCCAGCCTAAGCACAGTATTGTGCGTAACTATCCTGTGTTTGGCAGACTAAGGTACTTTATGGAAAACATGAGGCCTAAAGTTTATCAGTACTTTGTGGAAAGTGATACCAATGGTACGCCATATAATCGTTTAAACCGTTCGTTGATCTACCAAAGAGCAAAAAAAGAATTGGATACCATTCCCTTTGGAACGCAATTGAATGTTTATGATAATGGTTACGAATGGTTAAGTCATAGTATTATGGCCATTAGTCATCACGATTTAAACCTACAGCCACGAGTATTGGTGGGCGGACCAGATTGTAAACAGCCGTATTCTGCTAGTATTTATAATATTTCGGCCATGAGTTTTGGTTCATTAAGCCAAAATGCAGTATTGGCTTTAAATGGGGGTGCCAAACTGGGTGGATTTGCCCATAACACTGGAGAAGGTGGTATCAGTGATTATCATCGTGAAATGGGTGGCGACCTGATTTGGCAAATTGGTACTGGCTATTTTGGTTGCAGAAACCTTGATGGTACTTTTAACGGTGAAGCCTTTGCTGAACGTGCGCACGAGGAGCAGGTGAAAATGATTGAAATTAAGCTTTCTCAGGGGGCAAAGCCTGGTCATGGCGGTATGCTACCGGGGAAAAAAGTAACTGCCGAAGTTGCCCGTATTCGTTTAGTGCCAGAAGGTAAAGATGTATTGTCGCCTCCAGGACATTCGGCATTCTCTACACCTATAGAGATGATGACTTTTGTGAAAAGGTTGAGAGACCTTTCTGGCGGAAAGCCAGTAGGCTTTAAATTATGTATAGGACGTAGGAGCGAGTTTTTCGCGATTTGTAAGGCGATGATAGAGACCGGTATCTATCCTGATTTTATTACCGTAGATGGTGGTGAGGGTGGAACTGGCGCTGCACCACAGGAGTTTTCTAACTCGGTGGGAATGCCTTTGCGTGATGCGGTAGCCTTTGTTTACGACGTGCTGGTAGGTTTCGACCTTAAAAAGCACATTAAGATCATTGCCTCGGGCAAAGTATCTACAGGTTTTGATATTGTTAAAAACATTGCATTAGGAGCAGATATGTGTAATGCTGCCCGTGGGATGATGTTCGCTTTGGGCTGTATCCAAGCGCTGGAATGTAATAGTAATACTTGTCCAACTGGGGTGGCAACTCAAGACCCAAGTTTGATGAAAGGTTTGGTAGTGGAAGATAAAAAAGTAAGGGTTAAAAACTTTCATAACTTAACGGTAGCCAGTGCCGTAGAGCTTTTGGGTGCTGCGGGGTTGCGTGAACCGGGCCAACTGACCAGAGCTTATATCAATAGGAGAGTGACCCCTAATGTGATCCAAAACTATCGGGAAACTTATCCTTATATTCCAGAAGGTTCTTTGTTGAAAACCCCATATCCATCTCGTTTTGAATTGGGCATGACTTTAAGTACTTCAGCCACATTTTTGCCTACAGATTATAAAGTAACGGAAGTAGATTATCAAACTGCTAACCCTTATCACGATTAGGATAGTTGTTTTTTCCTTCTGTGCCACCGTCATTGCGAGGCACGAAGCAATCTTAAAAATGAATTGCTCTGTCTCTCCTTTGCCGTCATTCCGACTGTAGCGAAACGGAGGAATCTTTGGAGGTAATAAAGGAAAAAGCTAGGACTAATGTTTGAAGAAATGATATATCTCAAAGTCATATCGATTATTGTTTTAGTATTAAGTCTATTCTTTTGGGGAATATCTCATGGAAGTGGGCATAAGATACCTATTGAAAATGACTTGTTATTTGCATTTATTTCTGGAGCTTCGCTTTTGGTGTTTTTTATAGCAAAAAGAAAAAAGGTAGCTTAATGTTTTAAGCGTTTATAGGATTTCTAGCTTCGCTCGAAATGACAGGGGGATTATATACAGCAAAGCCGCTTAAATTTTTAAGCGGCTTTGTTGTTATTATTGTCTTTACTCTTTGTTCCTTGTTCTTACTCCCAATTAAAATTCAGCACTTTTAGGGAAACGAGGGAAAGCAATTACATCACGGATGTTGGTCATGCCTGTTACAAAAAGCACTAGGCGTTCAAAACCTAAACCGAAACCAGCATGTGGTGCCGATCCAAATCGACGTGTATCCAAGTACCACCAAAGCTCTTCCTGAGGTACGCCCATTTCATCCATACGTTGTTTCAGTACCTCTAAACGCTCCTCACGCTGTGAACCACCAATCATTTCGCCAATGCCCGGGAACAAAATGTCCATGGCGGCTACTGTTTTGTTATCATCGTTTAAACGCATGTAAAACGATTTGATATCTTTAGGATAGTCCGTTAAAATTACTGGACGTTTAAAGTGTTTCTCTACCAAATAACGTTCGTGTTCACTTTGTAAATCAGCTCCCCAACCTTCAATCAAATATTTGAATTGTTTTTTCTGGTTAGGTTTCGAAGCTCTTAAAATATCAATTGCCTCTGTGTAAGTTAAGCGTTGGAAATCGTTAGCTAAACAGAAATCTAATTTTTCCAATAAAGAAAACTCACTGCGCTCGTTTTGAGGTTTTTGTTTTTCTTCCTCGGCCAAACGGCTGTTCAAGAACTCTAGTTCCTCTTTACAGTTTTCTTTGGCATAGCTAATGACATATTTCATCATGTCCTCGGCCAACTGCATATTGTTTTCTAAATCAGCAAAAGCAACCTCTGGTTCAATCATCCAAAACTCGGCCAAGTGACGAGTAGTGTTTGAATTTTCGGCCCTGAATGTAGGTCCAAAAGTATAGATTTGACCAAAAGCCATGGCTGCTAATTCACCTTCCAACTGTCCTGAAACCGTTAAGTTGGTAGATTTTCCGAAGAAATCCTCTTTAAAATCTACAGCGCCGTCTTCAGTGCGAGGAGTGTTGTCGAAATCTAAAGTAGTTACCCTAAACATTTCTCCAGCACCTTCTGCATCACTGGCCGTAATTACTGGCGTGTGCATATATACAAAACCACGTTCATTGTAAAATTGGTGAATGGCAAACGCCAGTGCATGACGCACTTTGAACACCGCATTAAAAGTATTAGTTCTGAAACGCAAGTGGGCAATTTCCCTTAAAAATTCTAAACTATGTTTTTTAGGTTGTAGCGGGAATTTTTCAGGGTCACTATCGCCTAAAATCTCTATGTTGGTAGCCTTAATTTCAACCGATTGGCCTTTGCCCAACGATTCAACTAAAATACCTGTAGCTTTAATTGCTGCACCAGTGGTAATTCTTTTCAACAAATTGTCGTCGGTATTATTAAAATCAACCACTACTTGGATATTGCCCATGCAAGATCCGTCGTTTAACGCAATAAACTGATTATTACGGAAGGTTTTAACCCATCCCATAACCGTTACCTCAGTGTTAAAATCTGTAGATTTTAATAAATCCTTAATTTGTTGTCTCTTAATCATATTGATTTTTATTGTAAAAGCTGCAAAAATAAGCATTTACGCTTTAATTTTCGATATATTGGGCACTAAATTTTAAAGCAACCTTGCTTATCTTTCAATGAATATGGTTATGTTTGTTTTTGATCTTATTTTCAATTAACGTGGCAAATTTACGTTCCTGGTTCAGTGCTGATCATATCATAGGTAATCCAAAGAAGTTTTCACTCGAAGAAAGAATTTTCAATACTTTTTGCATTATTGCCGTTGTCGCTCTTTTTTTAGAAATTTTCTTTAATTATTACATTGAATTAAAGGTGGTTGCCCTGATTTGTTTCTTCGGTACCATATTTTCGGCCGGACTTTATTATTTGTCTCGTATTCAGCGTAAAACCAAATTAGCCATTAGAAGTTTGGGTATTGTGGCCAACTTTACCTTCCTGCTTAACTATTTTTTCAATTCGGGTATTTATGGGCCTAACATGGTACTGTTTTGCTTAATTTTACTCATTACCATTGTAGTGGTGCCAAAAAAGGAGCTGTTGGTGTGGGTGGCTTTAAACGTAGTAACTGTTTTTGGGGTAATGATTTTCGAATATCTTCATCCAGAAGCAATCCCTAACGTTTATGTAGATGATTTAGCGAAGACTGTAGATTTTGGCGTGACCTATGCCGTGGCGGCCTTGCTGATATGTTTGAGCATTACTTTTATTCGGAATAATTATGATAAGGAACGCAAAGTTGTTTTTCAAAAGAATACTGAGATTGAAGAGCGAAATGCCAGGATAGTATCGCAGAATGTGGAATTGGAAAAGCTCAATTCCGAAAAATCAAAAATGTTTTCTATTGTTGCCCATGATATACGTTCTCCCCTAAGTTCTATATTGGGTTACTTAGAAGTTTTAGCCGAAACAGATATGACTGAAGAAGAAAACCAGAAAATCAAACATCGTTTATTGCAGGTAACTAAAGATACCTCTGAAATGCTGGCTAATGTGCTGGCCTGGTCAAAATCGCAGTTGGATGGCGCTAGAGTAGATATTATTGCCGTAGATGTGGCTCGTGAACTCACTAAGGGCCTCAGCTTGGAAAAGAGCATTGCCTATAAGAAAAATATTGCGCTTGATTTAGATTTGAAAGAAGGGGTAAGGGTTGCTGCCGATTTAAATATGTTTTTAATAGTGTTGCGAAATTTAGTTAATAACGCTATTAAATTTACGCCTGAAGGTGGTAAAGTGCAGGTTTTTATGGAAGTGAACCATGAAAATTGCTTCATAAAGGTAAGGGATAATGGCTTGGGGGTGAGCGAGCATGATCAAGATAGCCTGTTTAAGTTGAAGGCCCATTCTACCTTTGGGACCAATAATGAAAAAGGAGTAGGGCTGGGGCTTTTACTTTGTAAGGAATTTACTGAACTGCAAGACGGTAAAATATGGTATGAAGCTAATGATGGAAAGGGAAGTACCTTTGTGGTTTCGTTTAATCTCTATGGAGTAGTTAAAGGCAGGGAGATATAAAAGCAGTAATTTCCAGTTTCCTTGTGGTGTGCTGTACTAATTTTGCCCTTGTGCATTTCTATTAGGGTTTTGGCAATGGAAAGCGGGTTGCTTTCTAGTTCGTCTTCTGTAAAATCAAAGCTTTCGGTGTCGTGGTTGGCGATGCAAATTTGTATGTCATTGTCTTTTTGTGTCAACCTGAAATAAATATTGCTCGAATTTGATAGCAATGATAAATGCGTTAAAAGATACCTAAGTGCATCTTTCAGTCTGTGCGGGTCGCCATAAATAACAGCTTCCGTTCTATCTTCTGTAATGATTTCGTACTGCTTAAAATCTTGTTTGATTTCTTCAAATAGCTGCGTTAAGGAAATTTCTCTTACATCGAGTTTAAAAGAGCTGTTGTGGATAGGAAAAGCAGATTTCAATCTTTCCAGATTAGAAAACACTTTATCGTTGGCTTTTTCAATCCGCTCTGCTAAGTTGTTAACTGTTTTGGGGTCATCGGCTTTTCGCTTTAGCAGTTCGGCGGTAAGGGCTATGGAAGTGAAGGGGTTTTTAAGGTCATGCACTGTTTTATGTAGAAAATCAGTGAAAACTTTTTTGATTTTTTGTGTTTCTAGGTGTTTTTCTAAAACAAGTGCTGTCATTTGAGCCATGTTTTCGAGTAGAGAGATTTCTGCTGGAGTAAATTCGTCTTTTTGATGGTAAATGAGTGTTAATGCTGCCAAAATATCTCCTTTTCTTGAGAATATAGGAGTGCTGCAGTAAAGTTTAGCTATTTCAGATTCTTGTAAGACAGTATCGTTACGGATGATAGTTGTTTGAGTATTTAAGCTTTCAAGATATATCGCTGGGGTCAGATGGATTTCTTGTTTCTTGATTTCATTGCCACTAACAATGATTGAATCTTCTCCATTGACCAGTATGATTTGACTAATATCTGGATTTAGACTTTTAACGATAACATGGTTAACCGAGCTAAATATTTCATATAAATCAAGGCTGGGCAAAATTTCTTCACTATTCTTTTTCATCTTATTGTTAACGCCAAAATGCGACTTATTGATATCTGCTAATATACTATAAATAATTTTTGATACTTATTTAGGTGTTTTTGTGATTTTTTATGATTTTTTATTGTTTTTGTATTAATATTTTATGTTGATTTTCTATTTTTCATGTTTTTTATTTGTTTAATGTGTGTTTTTGTTTGGTTTTATGGTGTATTTTGTGATTTTTATCTGTTTTAATGTGGTTAATTTTTAATTTTATTTATGATTTTTTAATTTAACTGTAAATAATTATTAAAAAACTTAAATTTTTGTTTTGAAAATGAAAATTATACTATATATTTGTGGTGTTCATACAAAAAAGTACATTTATATTTGGTTTGATTAAAGCTCTGGTTGGATGGCCAGAGCTTTTTCATGAAAACAAATGAATTGACAAAAAAAATTAAACTAAACCTAAACAACCTATAAAAAGCCAGTCATTTTTGATTGGCTTTTGTTATTTATAGTATATCATTGTGAAGAGAGGAGGTAATCCTATTTATGTTGTTAAGCGCTATTCGTTCCTACACGCGTCATTTCGACTGTAGTGCAACGAAATGGAGAAATCTTTGGATATGGTTATAGAAATCTAATCGGATTTAATTTTTTCTTGCAATTACAATGGTATGTATATCTGGCTTTTTATAAGCTACTTTGAAAACATGAATATCTCTAAAGCCATTGGTTTTTAATTGTGTTTCTACTTTCGCTAATTCATGGTATTGGAAATATACCCTGTCGCCTTCGTGATTGGTTTTGAATTCGGAAGCATTTGGATTGCCTTCTACAAAGCTCAAATAAATAAGGCCGTGATTATTCAATAGCTGATTTGAATTGCTAATAAACGTATTACATTCGTCAACAGATAAATAGGGGAGGTAAAAGCCTGCAATAATACCGTCAAAAGAACCTTTGATTTTGTGGAATTCTCTTGCGTCCATCACTTCGAAATGTGCTGTTGGGTTATTCTTTTGTGCTAATTCAATCATTTTTGGTGCTACATCAACACCTAATATTTTGAAGTCAGGCCTCTTGGTCAATAGGTATTTGGTGATATTTCCAGGGCCACAGCCAATTTCTAATAGCTTGGCATTTTCTTTAGTGATGTTCTGACAAATGAAATCATAAGTTTCATTATACAAATCCATGTCCATGAACTTGTCTTCGTATATCTTTGCAATTTTATTCCATGTTTCGAAAGTTTCCTTGTATTTGTCCATGAGATGATTTGGATGATTTGTTCCATAAAACTAAATAAAGTCCTAGATATTTTATTTGTAGCAGGAAAATTTGGGAATTGGAATGCTGATTTTTATTCTCTAAACCCGATTGTAGCGGAAATCCTTTTTGTAGCTAGGGGAAACCTCATAGGTTTTTAAGACCTATGGTTTGTTGTATGGGAAACAAAAGGGATTGCCTGCCTGTGGTAGGCAGGCAGCGTAAAGCGGGACTTTCTTTGCCGAAGAACTACTAGGATTACTTTTCCTAAAGATGAGATAAAGTGTATGAAATAAAAAAAAGACCAGTTCGATCAACGACTGGCCTTTTTTAAATATATTTTTCCGACTTGCGGACTAAAACTTTCTAAGTTCTTAAGCTAGTACTTTAGTTACTAAATCTGCAGCTTCTTTTAACAAGATTGCAGAGTAAACTTTCAAGCCTGACTCATCAATTAATTTTTTAGCTTCTTCAGCATTGGTTCCTTGTAAACGTACAATAATTGGAACTCTGATGTCGCCAATTTCTTTGTAAGCATCAATTACACCTTGTGCAACCCTGTCGCAACGTACAATACCACCAAAAATGTTGATTAGGATAGCTTTTACGTTAGGGTCTTTTAAAATAATATTGAAACCAGCTTTAACTGTTGTAGCATTGGCAGTACCACCAACATCTAAGAAGTTTGCAGGTTCGCCACCAGCAAGTTTAATGATGTCCATGGTAGCCATCGCTAAACCAGCGCCATTAACCATACAGCCTACGTTACCGTCAAGTTTTACATAGTTAAGGTTGCTTTCGCTAGCTTCTACGTCAGTTGGATCTTCTTCCAATTTATCACGCATTGCTGCATAATCAGGGTGACGATATAATGCATTTTCGTCTAGATCAACCTTCGCATCAACAGCAATGATTTTATCGTCGCTAGTTTTTAATACGGGGTTAATTTCGAACATTGAAGAATCGGTAGCATTGTATGCATTGTATAAAGCGGTCACAAATTTTACCATTTCTTTATGTGCTGCACCGCTTACACCAAGATTGAAAGCAATTTTACGAGCTTGGAAACCTTGTAAACCAACTTTAGGGTCAATTGTTTCTTTGAAAATCAAATGAGGAGTTTTTTCAGCAACTTCTTCAATGTCCATACCGCCTTCGGTACTGTACATAATGATATTACGGCCAGCAGCACGGTCTAAAAGTACACTCATGTAAAACTCTTTAGTTTCCGATGGACCTGGATAGTAAACGTCTTGTGCTACTAACACTTTGTTTACTTTTTTACCTTCTGGGCCAGTTTGTGGCGTAACCAACTGCATTCCCAAAATATCGGTAGCTCTTTGCTTTACTTCATCCAAATTTTTGGCCAACTTTACACCGCCGCCTTTTCCTCTACCTCCAGCATGGATTTGCGCTTTAATCACAACCCAGTCAGAGTTAAAGTCAGTTTTCATTTGTTTAGCGGCCTCAACAGCTTGGTCAACTGTGTCAGCAACAATGCCTTCTTGTATAGCAACGCCAAAACTCTTTAGAATTTGTTTACCTTGATATTCGTGGATATTCATTCGATTAAAAATTTGCCCAAATCTACAATTTCCAAACCTTTATGCCAATAGGAAAATTGATTTAAATGTAAAGAAATCGCAATGTTAACTTATTGCTGTGGCTAAACGGTTGAAATGTTAAATTGTGATAGGCTTAATCATGTCCCTGATCGTTTTTTTGGAAATCAATACCAATGGTTCTTGGCAGTTTAAGCCCCGCTTTTGCTTCGATATTTTTGCTTAACTCTCATGCTGTCATTCCGAGGAAACGAGGAATCTATTGCTAAACGCTTAATCCAACAGATCCTTCACTAGCGTTCAGGATGACAAATAAACGCAAAAAGTATTTCCGCACAATCGGTTTTATTTGACAACTACTGAAGCTTAGTCTTCTAGTCTTTGGTACTTTAAAACGTTGCCTTTACGATATATTGTCAATATGATTCTAGTGGGATAATGGTCTATGTTTTTATATACTTCTATGGAATAAAGATCTGGATATCTAACGTAGGAAATTTCATTTTTTATGCTGGAAGTGTCAGCATTTAATTCTTTTTCCTTATTAAAAGAGTTAGAGTTAGTTGTATTTTTAACGATTTCTATAATTCGATGTTTATCATTTGTGCTAATTTCTAATTCCGTTTCCTGTATCCTTTCGGGCATGCCTGTTACAGTGTTTTCTTTGATTTTGAAATCATCTTTCAGGCTTATATCCAAATGCTTTAGATCAGAAATAATGTCTTTTTTAGAGATGAAGACTTCATCGATATAATTTGTTGATGAAATTAAAATCATTGGACTCATTAATATTATAGAAATTAGAAAACTAATTATTGATTTCCTTTTTAGTGAATTTATAAGTAGTACTATTCCAAGAATAAAAAGCAAGGATAGGAACAGTACGGCATAGATGAAAGAAACTCCCATTTTTAATTTTTAGAGATAGTGAGTTAGCTATATAATTGGCTCAAAACCCAATTTGGAAATAGTAAAAAGATTTATCATAATTTCCGTCGGTATCTTTTTTAAAATATATTCTGTTATTGTTGTTGTCGACCACTATTTTTTGAGATATAAATTCATTATCGATTACTTTAGCGTTATAGAAAGTGATTGTGTCTTGGTTAAATTGATAGGTGCCTTCAAATCTTTTTTCAGCGAATAACCAGTTGTGATAAATAAAATACTTGCCATTTTCATAAAGTTCCAAGTCTATTCTACTTCTATCATCTATGAAGGCGGCATTGAGTATTTGTTTACCCCAGAAGAAGCCATTTCTGTTCCCATAAGTGAAGATGTAGATGGACAACATACTTAAAAAAAAGATTAGAGAAAATGGGGAAGGAAGCCTCCGAGACATCGCTGCCTTAACTATATACAAGCTCAAAAAGCCAATTGCGGCGATAAAACTAAAGACTAAAAGTAAGTCTAATCCTATTTCATAATCTAGAAGCCAATCATTTATTTCTAAAAGATAAAAGCAATATGACAGCAATATTGATAATGATGATAGGCTTAAGATATGGTTGGGGTTATCCATTATTGATAGCTGGGAGTTTGTTTTTTAGAAGATTTATAAGTTGGTTTTGTGAGCTGTTGAATTGTTTTCTCAAATTTCAAGCTCATTTTTTTCCAGTATTTTCCAAAATCTATACCGCCAGCTTTAAAAAGTTTTTGGTGGGCATGCCAAACTACCAGAGCAGTGGAGAAGTAAAAAACATAATAATAGCTGTAAGTCAAATATCTGATCCAATTACGTTTCTGATTGAAAATGGTATGCAGGCGTTCAATTTGAAAAGAGATGTGAGGTGCTTCGTCGATTAAAATATCAGTACATATCTGTTTCAATAATTTGCATTGGGTTGCATCCTTTAAGCATTGGTAGAATATTTGTGCTGAGCTTTCCACTGTGATTACCGCAATGGTCCAAAACTCCATATCGGTATATAGCCCCCTAAATTTTCTGAATAAACTGTCGCTCCAATCTTTCTTGATTCTTTTTTCACCAATTAAATCCAAATATTTGCCCAAGTTTTCACCATGCTTCTGTTCTTCTTTGATAAACAGTTTGATAGCCTCTACATAATTCCTGTCATTTAATTTTGAAGCATATTTGGTAGCAGCTTTAATTAAATTAGAACCGTCCGAAGTTTCACCCAGTTGCCAAGCTTGTAGTGATCTAAGGATGTTTTGTCGTTCTTCAGTAGTCAATTTTGGGGAAATGTTCCAATCAATTCGGTATTGTTGTAGGTTCTGTGAAAAATATTGTACCCAATTTTCAGAAGTTTGCATATGTTAGATTGCTTTGAATTTATAAAAGGCCCATCAGATGTAAATAAATAGACACCACGGGGATATTTAATAGCATGATGCCAATAGTTTTAACATGTTCAACAAACATTCCTTTTTTTGAAAAGGCAGAGACGATTACGATTAATAAGATGATGGCGTTATAAAGGATGGCTAACAATACGTAACACAGTCCAATGGTCAAAAAAAATGAACTGTTGCTGACGTAATAAGCTAAGAATAAAAATGTACCTATCGAAAAAGACCAAATTGCGCTTTTTCGACCTAATTGAATTTCAAAATCATCTTTCATTTTTGGTTTAGTTTTTAAGGTTTCTGTTTCAAAACTTTCGCTGTCTCCCATTCCAAATAGCTAAAAGATACCCATGAACCGATGCGCTGTTTTTTCAAAAACCAGTTTATTCTATTGTCAAGATGTTTATTGAACTCGTTTTGAGCTTTTTGGACAGCTTGTGTTTTAAGCTCCAAATCACTTAGAGGTTTAGCTTTTGTTAGACTATCTGTGGCTATAGAAGTAGTATCCGGAACTACTGAAACTACCTCAGTACTTATAGGCTCATAGTGACTTTCTGAATGAACATGTTTCATTAATTTATCACGGTTTTTCTTAAGTAGGGGTAGGGTCTTGTCCGAAAAACTCATTAAATGTTCAGTGTCTACACCAATTTTGTCAGACTGGTTGAGGTTGTAGCTTACAATGAGCAGGTCCCAGTTTACAAAACTTAGCAAAATCAAAAGCACGTACCATATTTTAGAGTTGACACGGTATAGGTAAAAAGTAGTTTTATGTTTAGCTACCTTAATATATACGGTGATTAGCCCAATTAAGCTAAGTGTTGCAAAAACCAATACCCCAATACGCTTATAGGTAAGGCCATGATTAAAAATGTAATCGTAATCTCTATGAAATACCGAAGCAACCAAAAACACATTTTGTGCAATCCAGAAATAGGCCAATAATTTGATCCATTTGTTTTTTCTGTAGAAATTAAGGTTTCCACTGAAGAAGAAAATAATGATCAACATGGCGATAACTATGCTGAAAATTAAAGTGTAAGTGCCATCGTGAAGCTCCGCAGAATAATTTTTGCTGGTCTCAATAGCTTTGTTGAACCATAAGGTGACCATATCGATGCCGTTTAGCAGCAATAACAACACATTTAAACCTGCAAAAGAAATGATGCCGATGATGTTTTCGGTTTTCAAAGCCATTTTTCGCTTGATCAAGTTGCCTGCCAACAAAGTGCGGAATTCGTAACCAAAGGAAGGTTTTTTCAAGTTCCTGCGTTTACGGGTAAGGTCGTCGGTTTGATATAATTCGGCTTCAGCTAAGATTTTGCTACGTATGCCTATGATAACTCCTCCAGAAACACAGCAGCCAAATAAAATAAACAGTAGTTTTTCAAAACTAATATCGATAAAGAAGAAGCTGAATAGGTTGACGAAAAAATCTCTGGCGCTATTGGCGATGGCATTGGTGTACTTTGCGAAAATGGGATTGGCTATGCTGTACAGAAAGCAGAAAATAGCTAATATGACGAAAGGTAGTAAAATGTATTTCGCAGGCCTAATGATGGGTCTGATATCCATTTTTCCAAGCTTGGTGTCTGGTAACTTTTTGATAATGCCGTAAGGCCCGCTGATTACTTGAAGTATGCCCAGTAAAAGGGGTGTACCCGTAGATTTTAGCAGTTCAAAATGTGTGTTTCCCAAATAAACCAGCATGGTAATGAACCAGGTGATGATGGCCAGCACTGAATTGTCGTATATTAAATAGAAAGCGATGGCCAAATGTCCTATTGCGGTAATCAGTTGGTTTTTGTGATAGGGGATCTCGCGATCTGTAAATGTCACAATCATCACCAATACAGAGAATATAGCGAAATTGCAGCCAATGGTTTCGTTCCAAAATAGGAGATTGAAAATCAATCCACCAATAACAGCAATGATTAGTCGATAATCAATTTGTGATTTCATAATTTGATATGGTTTAATTCAGATATTTGGATAGATAGCCAGGCAAATAGTATGGCTATTGGAATGTTACTGAGCATTACAAGTGCTACCAGAAGTATTTTTCTCCATAAGGCAGGATAGCCAATGAGATGTAGTAATAAGATGAATAGAATCACTCCGTTTACAAAAATAGCCAGCAGTATAAAACAAGCACCCAAAATCATGATATCGCTAATACCGCTGAGGGCAAATAGTAAGAAAATGCTGGTGCCAGCAAATAATGAGATTCTGGCACATTGTTTTGCTACAGTAATCATTAGCAATTCATCGTTGATGTTTTTCATTTTATTTAAAGTGCTTTGTATTTCAAAGTTTAAATTCAAAAAAAACTTTTACTGGGATTAGCTCCCAGCAAAAGGTGTCCCGAAAATGCCTACAGCCAATTCAGCCCATATCAAGAAAAGAACTAGGAGTATAACTAGCGTAATAATCACTCTCCAATTGGCAGATCTTACTTTGCGTGTAACCAGTTCAATGGCTAATCCGGTAATGCTAAGTAATGTACCCATAATAACGAAGTCGAATAATTTCCAGTCAACTTGATTGGTAAATTGCATCGCAACTAATGGAATGGCTAAAATGACTGCTACCGTAGCAAATGTGATAATTAGCCTTTGTTTGGCGGTAGTTTTTAATGTTGTTTCTGTTTTCATGATTTTTATTGTTTATTTTAAAGTGCTTTGTTTTTCAAAGTGTAAGTTTAAAAAAAATTAAATTCCTTTGATCATTTTTTCAAGTGCATCTAAATGCGCTTTAAAGGTCTGCCTTCCTAAATCGGTTAGGGTATAAGTGGTATTCGTTTTCCTGCCAATAAATGCCTTATGCATTTTGATAAATTCTGCCTGCTCCAAAGTATTTAAATGAGAAGCAAGGTTACCATCGGTTAGTTCTAATAACTGTTTAAGGTCATTAAAACTAACGCTATCGTTCACAATAAGCACCGACATCACGCCTAGCCTTATCCTGCTATCAAAAATCTTATTCAGTGCGCCTATCGGATTTTTCATCTTGTTCATTTACAATTTTAGCATTACGATTTACGAGTTGGTATAACCGAACGTATTATCCTATGCCTAAAACTTTTTACTTTTCACCTTTCTCATATTTAAAGTACATGATGCTGCCATATAAAATATGCAGTACACCAAAGCCAGCGGCCCAAAAATACAAACCTAATCCAATATTGAACATGGCAATGATGCCTAAAATAATTTCACATATGCCTAAAAAGCGAATATCTGAATAGGTAAACTTACTGGCATTGATAAGTGCCAAACCATAAAATACCAAAGTGCTAGGGGCAATTAAACCCACAGCATTGCTATGATTAAGCAAAAGTCCTATGACAAAAAGGCCCCCAGTAAAAAGTGGGATAAATAAGTTGATGAGCAGATTTTTGCTGGTATTGTCCCAAATAGGAAGGTTTTTCTTTTTGCTTTGTCTGTAAGTAAAAAATATTCCCCCTAGTACTGCTACAATAAGCACTAAAACTCCAATTTTTAGCAAGTCAATCTCAATATCCGAATCAGCATCCCTGCCATAACCATAATGGCCAGCTACGTATTCTTTTAAAACCTGATTTGCAAAATAGGCTCCAACAAGTGCTGTTATTCCAGCGAAAATACCAGATAATCCACTCAACGAGATAAATTTTGAAGAACGGTTCATGATATTCCTAATATCATTCAGCGTATCTAATTGCTCTTTTTGGTTCATTTTAAAGTGCTTTGTAATTCAAAGTTAAGAATGGAATTTTTATTTACAAATTTTTGTTGAAAATTTTAATGATTTAGTTGTGTGCGATGGTTGATTAGCACTTCATGCTTTTACTGTAATTCAGTACATTTGCGTCATGTTGCAAGCCAAGGGGATAAAAAAAGCTTATGGGAGTCTTCAGATACTGAAAGGGGTAGATTTTGAAGTGGAGCAGGGTGAAATCGTTAGTATTATTGGAGCTTCTGGAGCCGGAAAAAGTACACTTTTACATATTTTAGGGACGCTTGATCAACCTGATGAAGGAGAAGTTATGTTAAAAGGTACTTCCATCAGTAAGTTGTCAGGTGAAATGTTGAGTGTTTTTAGAAACCTGAATATTGGTTTTGTATTTCAGTTCCATCATTTATTGCCAGAATTTAATGCTTTAGAAAATATTTGCATTCCTGCGTTTATTGCAAAAAAGAGCAAAAAGGAAGCAGAAAAAAGGGCACTGGAACTTTTAGATTTGTTTGATCTTAAGCAAAGGGCCTATCATAAACCTAATGAGCTTTCGGGAGGCGAACAGCAGAGAATTTCAGTAGCTAGAGCTCTGATTAACCAACCTTCTATAGTGCTTGCTGATGAACCATCGGGAAACTTGGATTCTACAAATGCCGATGCTCTGCATCAACTCTTTATTAGCCTTCGTGACAATTTTAAACAAACCTTTGTAATTGTTACCCACAATGCAGAACTAGCACAAATTAGCGATAGGGTAGTGACCATGAAAGATGGTTTAATTGTTTAAAGAATATAGTAACAATCCATTCATTTATATAAATTGAAAATTCTAATTACCGGAGGTAAAACCGCCACTGCATTAAAGTTGATAAAGGCTTTCGACAATGCGACAATTATTTTAGGCGATTATGGCGATGCTCCTTCCATAAAAGTTAATACTTATGAATTTGCAAGCTTGGGCCCATGGAATGCTGAAGTTTTAGCGCATAATTTGCTTACTAAGTGTTTGGATTACAGTGTTGATATGCTACTTCCTTTGTATGAAGCAGAAATTCAGGCGGTTTCGAAATCGTTGCTCTTGTTCGAAGAATTTGGACTAAAGGTTTTATCGCCCGAAAATCCTCAATTGCGTTCAACTAAATTTAAAGATTGGTGTGTTTTTGTGGAAGGAAAAGTGATTTATGCTTCTGCCTCCATTCAAATAGAAAATAGTGATGGCTTAAATGGTGCATATGCTTTTGATGCCGAAACAGGTGGCCTCGTGTTAATTTCAATTGCTGATCCTCGGTAGTTCTTTTGAATTTTAATTTTTCACTTTTTAGTATGTCTTTCGAAAAATACTTATCAAATAAAAAAGCATTGGTCATTACCCTTGATGATGCCTTGTTCCCTAAAAAAGATTATCTGTTGCAGGTGTATTATCTGTTTTCGGAATTTATGGCTTATTCTGAGCAAATTGATGCAAAAGCAATCGTTGATTTTATGAGCAAAGAATATACTGAACATGGAGAGCAGGATATCTTTGTGAAAACCACCACAAAATTTAATATTCCCGATAAATACGAACATAACTTTAACCTGCTTTTTGAAACAGCCCGATTGCCATTAAAGTTGTTGCTTTTTCAAGAAGTACTGAACTTTTTGCAAGAAGCAGTAACGGATAGGATAAGTATTTTTATATTGGCTGATGGAAACCCTGCAGAGGCGATCAATAAAATCAAGCAGATAGAATGGAATGGATTGCAGGAGTATTTGAAGGTATATTTCACTGCGGAGTATGATCATTCAGTAACAAATACCGTAACTCGCTTATTAGAGGAACAAAATCTTGGCAAAGACGAGGTTGTAATGTTTGTTTCCAGCGCTCAGTTTGAAGATAATTTCTTAAATTCCAGTCTAGAAACTTTTTCTGTAACAGAAATATTGTAAAAAATATTTCGTTAATTAGTGGTGCTTATTAACTATAAAATGAATAAAAAATATTTCTTGATGCTCTCAGCAGTATCATTATTGGCTTTGGGAGGTTGTAAAAAGAGTAAGGTAGAGCCAACACCCACACCGCCCGTAGTTACGCCACCAACAACTACTACCGGTACTAGACCACAACAGACTTTAGATTCTATCTTTCTTTACGCAAAAGAGATCTATTATTGGAACGATAAATTACCTACCTACGATGCTTTTAATCCTAGGCAATATGCCACAGGTTCAGACGTGGCAAATTATAACACCGCTTTATTAAATGTTGCTAAATATTCAAGTCCATATGAATGGACAACCGGTGCAACAAGCCCTAAATATTCATATATTTTTGATAAAGCCAATAAAAATCCAACGGCCTACATTGACCCAGTTTCTTCTGTAGATTTAGAAGGAAATGGAAATGATGTGGGGATGAGATATGCTATTTTTACTTATTCAAATGATCCAGGTTATCTTTTTTATGTAGGTGCGGTCTACCAAAACTCACCAGCAGAAAAAGCGGGTATCACTAGAGGAGATTTAATTAAGAAAGTCAACGGTGTAAGCTTTGGAGCAAATTATAATTCAGAATATAATGCATTGAATACCGCTTTAAATGGTACTAATTTGGTTTTGGAAGTAGTAAAGGCAAATGGTTCGACTGCTACTTATAATATCACTAAGGCTGTATTTAAAAGTAGTCCTATTTACAAATCTAAGATATTTACTTCTGGAGCTCATAAAATAGGTTACGTGGCTTATGCTAGATTTTCAAATGCAGCTAATTCAGAAACAGAATTGACCAATATTTTTAATGATTTTGCAAGTAAAGGTGTTACTGGTCTGATCCTCGATTTTAGATATAATGGTGGAGGTTATGTAAGTACTGCTGAGCATTTAATCAACTTAATAGCACCTTCAACTGCATCTGGTGTGATGTATACTGAATATTATAATTCAACTATGCAGTCTGGCAATGCTAAGATATTGGCCAACCAGCCTTTGTTGGATGCTGCTGGTAAAATTAGGTATGGTTCAAACGGAGTAATGTTAACTTATGCAAACGTTAATTATTCAACAGCTGCAAATACAGCTTCGTTTTCTAAAAAAGGTAATTTAACTAACGTTAGAGATGTGGTATTCTTGGTAAGTGGAAGTACTGCCTCTGCCAGTGAGCTGGTGATCAATAGCTTAAAGCCTCATATGACGGTAAGCTTGGTTGGAAGAACTACTTATGGTAAACCGATTGGCTTTTTCCCTGTAACCATAGAAAATAAATACGACGTTTATTTTTCATTATTCGAAACTAAAAACTCTTTGGGGCAAGGAGGCTATTTTGATGGGATGACGCCTACCGTTTCCACTTCAGAGTTAATAACCGATGCGAGCAATGGTATTTATAATGCCATGTATGATTTTGGAGATGCCAGAGATGGCTACACCAAAGCCGCATTAAATATATTGGCTCAGAACGTTACTTTCACTAATGGTTTGATCGCTACTAAATCAGTAAATGTTTCTGGTAAAACAATGGTGGCCACTGAGAGTACAGCTAGTTTAGAATTAGTAGATCGTCAATTCAAGGGAATGGTGGAAGATAGATTTAAACTAAAGAACTAAAAACTGTTAAAATAATGGAAAGGCCGCTAAAACGGCCTTTTTTTTGTATTCAAAATTTTTACAAAATATTGCTTAAAAATTAAGATGCAAAATTGTCTTTCTTATAAAAAATCGTTAAGCTTGTTTACACATAAATTTGAATACTTATGATAGGGGAACTAATTGAAAAGGAAGAGATCGACGTAACCGAATTTTTGCCTGCAGATGTGCAATTATCTGAAGAGATGTTATCTAAACTTTCCTATGCACAAAGACTGGGCAATGAATTTAAATCTAAAGCATATATTGCTTTCAACACTAAACATGGAGTGAAGAAAGTGAGTACAACTGTATGGTCAGTTACTGAAAAATATCTACAATTGAAAAGCAATGTCCATGTGCCAATAAAATCAATAGTTGATATAGATTTCTAACAAAAAATCCCAACCTTAAAAGTTGGGATTTTTTGTTTTTATTGCTTTTTCATTTGAAGGTTTTCCCTGAAAATAGCTTGAATATCTCTTTGCTTGTCTATATTCAAAATTACTTCTTGAATAATACTTACGGCATTCACATAAAACTCTTTGTTAATATTTTTGAACTCATCGGTCGCTTTGTGGTAATCGACATGGTCTTCAACACCGAAATAAATGAAAGGAATATTCTTGGCATTAAAAGCCCCTTGGTCACTTTGGTTGGTCCAGTCATCATGTCCAAGCTTAGGGTCATCATGCCCAAACATTAGCTTTATATTAGGATTGGTGGTGATCAGGTACTTTTTAAGCTGGGGATATTTAAATGTCCCTACTGCGTAAAGTTCGCCTTTGTCATTATGACTGATCATATCCATATTGATATTCAGTTTTATTTTCTCCAATGCTACTGGTGGATTGGCTACAAATGCTTTTGCACCCTGTAGCCCCATTTCTTCTGCATCAAATAATGCGAAAATCAAGGTGTTGTTAGGTTGATGTTCCTTGAAATACTTGGCATAGCTTAATAGCGCACCAACACCAGACGCATTGTCATCGGCACCATTGTACACCTCGTTTTTGATAATTCCTACATGGTCGTAATGTGCAGAAATGACAATAACGTCATCGGTTTTACCTTTTACATATGAAATAAGATTAACGCCTTTGGTGATGCTGTTTCGACCTTTAATTTCGAAATTTTGTTCATAAGAATTTAAAGATGGAAGAGGGACTACACCAATTTCTTTTAAACGTTTGGTAAGGTAGGTTCTTGATAGCTCACTGCCTTTTGTACCCGATTTGCGACCTTCATACTCATCAGATGATAAAATTTCCACGTCTTTTAACAGTTGACTGTTTACCGTTTTCGCTTCCTTCACTGAACCACAGCCTAACTGTAACGCCAGAGGTAAAATCAATAATAATCTTTTCATAAATTTTCTTTGAAGCTTAAAGTTATAAATATCCAGCAAAAAAGTTTTGTTTTTGTAAAATCATTGCCGAGAGAGCTATCCTATGCCAATAACTTTCTAAATTGCCCAATCAAATTTTCATATCATGGAATATAGAAGACTAGGAAAATCAGGGTTGCAGGTAAGTGCCCTTTCGTTTGGTAGCTGGCTAACTTTCGGTAACCAAATTAGTGATAAAGTAGCTGATGAACTGATGGGCGTTGCTTATGATGCAGGTGTCAATTTTTTTGACAATGCAGAAGGCTATGCAGAAGGCAAATCAGAAATTGTAATGGGAAACATCCTGAAAAGTAAGGGCTGGGATCGTGAGTCCTATGTTGTTTCTAGCAAAGTGTTTTTCGGGACAGAAAATAAAGGGCCAAATCGAGTTGGTTTATCTCGGAAACATGTTATTGAAGCCTGTAATGCGGCTTTGAAGCGCCTGCAGGTAGATTATCTGGATTTGTATTTCTGCCATCGCCCCGACAAAAATACACCTATAGAAGAAACAGTTTGGGCCATGAATACCCTTTTGCAACAAGGTAAAATTTTGTATTGGGGAACTTCTGAATGGAGCGCTGCCGAAATTATGGAAGCTATTGCTGTTGCAAAGCAATACAATTTGATCGGACCAACCATGGAGCAGCCTCAGTATAATCTGTTTGAACGTAATAAACTGGAAAACGAATACCTACATCTATTTAAAAACCACGGTTTAGGAACCACCATTTGGTCGCCATTGGCCTCAGGTATTCTGTCTGGGAAATATACCAATAGCGGAGTAGAAGGTACCAGGTTAGGAATGAAAGGTTTGGAATGGCTTAAAGACAGAACCTTAGCTGAGGATAGGATGGAGAAAGCTGGAAAACTACAACTGTTGGCAAATAAAATGGACGTTTCTTTGGCGAAATTATCAATTGCCTGGTGTTTAAAAAATCCAAATGTAAGTACGGTTATTTTGGGAGCTTCTAAAGTACCACAATTACAAGAAAATCTTCAAGTACTGGAGGTATTGCCTTTATTAACGGAAGAAATAATGATTGAGATTGAAAGTATTGTGGGGAATAAGCCTAAGCTATCAGATTTTTAATGAGAAGCTTTTTATTTTTGTATAGGCCGTTAAGAGAATTTCTTAACGGCCTATGTATTTTTAGAGGTATATTTCACCTTTAAGATAGGTAACCGCATTACCGCTCATCAGTACACGGTCTCTTTTTAATTCACACCACAATTCACCTCTTCTTTCTGAAATTTGATAAGCATGGAGTTGTGTTTTTCCTAATTTTTCAGCCCAGTAGGGAATAAGGTTACAGTGAGTAGAGCCTGTTACAGGATCTTCGTTGATGCCCGCTGCGGGAATGAAAAATCTTGAAACAAAATCACAATCATTGCCCTTTGCGGTAACTAAAACACCATCTTTATCAATTTTTGCCAAGGCTGAGAAATCTGGTGTTAAATGCTGGATATCTTCCTCAGTTTCATATACCAGCATTATATCCCTCGCTCTAAGGACTTCTATTGGTTTTTTTCCGCCAATGGCATCAATTAGTGCATCAGTAACTTCTGATTTTGTTGCAGGCCTAGCAGGAAAATCTAAGGTGTATAAATCATTCTTTCTGGTGACGGTTAGGGTTCCTGCCTTTAAAGTGTGAAAGTGGATTTCATCTTTTTGATAGCCAAGCTCTGTAAACAAAATATGAGCGGTAGCTAACGTGGCATGGCCACATAAATCTATTTCGAAAGTCGGGGTAAACCAACGTAACTCAAAATGATCACCCTGTGGAATAAAAAAAGCTGTTTCTGAAACATTATTTTCTGCCGCGATTTTTTGCATCTCACTCGCAAAAATCCATTGTTTTAAAGGAACTACTGCTGCTGGATTACCTCCAAATAACTGATTAGTGAAAGCATCTACTTGATAAATTGGGAATTTAGTCGTCATTACTGATTTAACTTAAGCCTGTACAAAATAAAAAGGGCACATTCGGTTAGGAACGTGCCACAATATAGTAGTTTGTTTGGTTAATGACTAATAATAAGTAAGCCTTACTACGCCAGCAATTTTCTTAGCTAAACGTATCACCTGGCGGGTGTACCCGTATTCGTTATCATACCAAGCATAAAGCACCACAGATTTGCCGTCTTTTGAAATGATGGTTGCTGGTCCGTCTACAATAGAAGCATGACTGTTACCAATTAAATCGGTGCTTACCAGCTCGTTTGAAACTGAATATTCCAATTGCTCAGAAAGATCTCCAAAAAGAGACGCCTGTTTCAATACCTGTTCAACCCCTTCTTTGTTAACCTCTTGGTTTAAGGAAAGGTTTAAAATGGCCAAAGAAACGTTCGGTGTAGGTACGCGAACAGCGTTTCCGGTTAATTTGCCTGCTAGTTGAGGTAAAACTTTTGCAACAGCTTTATCAGCGCCTGTTTCGGTAATGACCAAGTTTAAGGCGGCAGAGCGACCTCTACGATATTTTTTGTGATAGTTGTCTAATAGATTTTGGTCATTGGTGTAAGAGTGTACGGTTTCTATATGGCCTTTTTCTATACCAAAGCTATCCTCTACAATTTTCAATACAGGGATGATTGCATTTGTGGTACAAGAAGCATTTGAAAAAATCGTCTCTTCATTAAAATTGAAATCAGCATCATTAATGCCAGTGACAATATTAGGGATATCACCTTTTGCTGGAGCCGTTAACAAAACTTTGCTAACACCTTTGGCTTTTAAATGCCTACCTAGGCCTTCTCTATCTCGATATACACCAGTATTATCAACCACCAAGGCATCATGAATGCCATATTCGGTATAATCAGCATCTTCCGGATTTTTAACCTCAATCAGATAAATGGTTTGTCCGTTTACAATAATTGCTTTGTTCTCATGGTCTTCTACAATGGTGCCGCTAAATGGTCCATGTATGGAGTCGGTACGTAGCAATTCGGCACGTTTGGTCAATTCTTCATCACTATAACTACGAGTAACAATAGCTCTTAAGCGTAATTGTTCGCCTTTACCAGCTTGTACAATTAATTCTCTGGCAGCAATACGTCCAATACGTCCAAAACCGTAAAGGATAACGTCTTTCGGTTTTAAATTGATTTTATCTTTACCGATATGGTTTCCCAATTTGCTAATGATAAAATCATGCATAGACGATTGGTTGTTACTGTCGTCAAGCCATTCTGAAGCTAGTCTGCCAATATCAATACGAGAAGGGGCGATGCTAGATTTTGCAATGGTATTGGCAAGCTCTAGAGTTTCATAGATAGAGATATCTTTCCCACTAATTTCTTTTGCGTATTGATGATATGCAAGGATTTCACTACTGCCAACATCAAACAAAGGCTTGCGGAAAAGCACAAGTTCGATAGATCTATCGAACCATAAATGGCCCACGCACTTAATTAGCTCAAGTGCTTTTTTTTCTTTTTCAATCCAGTTTTGAAACTCCGATTGATATTTATTAGACATACAAGAAATTATTTTGATTAGAAATGCCGCAAAAGTAAAAAAGATTGGGTACTCTCCCAATCTTTTCTGCTTTTATTTTCTTGTAAAATGTTGCTTATTAGTGTGTTAAAAATACACTATGTAGCTGGTTAACCTAAGTACGATTTCAAGATTTTGCTTCTTGAAGTATGACGCAAGCGTTGTAATGCTTTGTCTTTAATTTGACGCACACGCTCACGTGTTAAATTGAATTTCTCTCCAATTTCTTCTAACGAAAGAGGATGATTGGTGCTTAAGCCAAAAAACAACACGATAATTTCACGTTCTCTCTCCGTAAGTGTAGATAGTGAACGTTTAATTTCTTCTGAAAGTGATTCGTTGATCAAATTACTATCAGTATTAGGCTCATGGTTTTCTAGTACGTCAAGTAGAGTATTTTCCTCTCCTTGTACAAATGGCGCATCCATTGAAACGTGACGGCCAGAGTTACTTAGCGTGTCAGAAATCTTATCAACCGTAGTCTCTAAAATATCTGCCAATTCTTCTGGAGAAGGCTCACGTTCGTATTCCTGCTCTAATTTAGAGAACGCTTTGCTGATTTTGCTTAATGAACCTACTTGGTTTAAAGGCAAACGTACAATACGGCTTTGCTCGGCAATAGCCTGCAAAATCGACTGACGAATCCACCATACGGCATAAGAAATGAACTTAAAACCTTTGGTTTCGTCAAAGCGTTTTGCCGCTTTAATTAAGCCTAGGTTACCTTCGTTAATTAAGTCGCCAAGTGTTAAACCTTGATTTTGATATTGTTTAGCTACCGAAACCACAAAACGGAGGTTGGTTTTGGTTAGTCTTTCAAGAGCGGCTTGATCTCCCTCACGAATCTTACGGGCTAAAATTACTTCTTCTTCTGCGGTAATTAAATCTACTTTTCCAATCTCGTGCAAGTATTTGTCTAATGATTGACTTTCGCGGTTGGTAATGGATTGGGTTATTTTGAGTTGTCTCATCTATGTGTATTGATCCTCGTTTTGTTTTTCAGTGCTGCAAAAATAGTGTTTTTTTATGCATATCTGAAAGTTAAATTACTGAAAATGTTGCGTTTTGTCATGTATTTTTGAACGATTTCTTTACTGCAAAAATCATTCCATTTAAAGTGTTGTCAGTATTTCTGTGTTTTTTGTTTTGTAAAATAAATTTATTGTATTTCGATAAAAAATTGTTGATATATAAAATATTTATATAGATTTGTATAGCGTTTTTTATTTAATTAAAATGATAAAAGACGATATGTTGTCAGTTTTGCTCAATTGACAACGCAAAGCGATATAAAGGAGTGTGTTAATTTTTATACAATAACAATGAAAAAGATTAAATTATTAAAAGTCCTAGTAGAAATCTCCATTATCGGATTAATTCTGTTTGCGGTTTTTTTTGTGGTTAAGCTGAGTCCTTGGATGCTTAAATTCAATGAATTGTCCGAAAATATGCCTCAAAGAGCTGATTTTGCCAAGCTCAAAGTTCTAATGCTATTTCTACCTATAATAGCAAGTCTTAAAATCATAGTTCCTATAGTGTTTTTCTTAGTGGTGTTGATCATTATAAGGAAAGTTTTAATCTCCATACTTACCGAGTCGATTTTTTCACTGAAACAAGCCAGATTAATTAAGAAAGTAGCGGTAATATATTTGATTTTTACGGCGCTAATATTCCTTTTTAACCTAATGATTGTTATATCTGTGGCATTAAAAAGCAAACCTGAGCTTGTTTTAAAATATGTGTCGTCTACTTTAGGAAGTTCTTTAGGGTATGTAATCACAAGCCTAATCGCGTATATTATTGCAGAGGTATTTCTAGTAGGAGCAAAGCTTAAGCAGGACGCAGAATTAACTATCTAAAATATTAGCGTGTTATAAATACAATCGTACCCCATAGCCCATAAAAAATATTCTCGTAATGGGAGTTGTGGTACGATTTTCAAACCAACTGATGAGATAAAGGTCATTGGTATTGGTTTCGGCATAGAGGCCTACGGCCTTAATGGCAGACTTTTGATTGCCTAGAATTTTTACTTCTGTACTAAAGCCCAAGTGTATTTTTAAAGCGGTAGACCACCAATAATAGCCATCTGGATATTGGTCGGGGTCAAATTTTTTATCGAAATTACGCCCTAAGGTATAAGAAATAAATAAGCCAGGGTTAATAGGCTTCCATATTACGTTTTGACCAAATTTGATATTGAAAGGTTTGTAGTCAAACTTTGGAGTTAGGATATTTAAGGGCCCACCTTTGCTTGAAGGAACAAAACCGTAGTTGATACTTAACGAGGTCTTTTCACTAAGGAAATGATAGCCAACTCCTCCGCTTACATAGCCAATACTACCACCGTATTGTAGATTGATATAATCAGGAGTTAGAGCTTTCAATATTTTACCCTGTCCAAAAGCTAGTGATGGAATAAGAAAAATACTAAAAATTAACAGGAGTGGTTTCAATTTGTCCATTGGAAATATCTAGGATAGTATAAGCTCTTTTAAGTACTGCATTGGTGATGATAAAAGGCACGCTGTTATCATAAGGTTTGTATGTTTTGTCGGGCTGATGTTGATGGGCATGAAACGACGCTAAAAATCCAGGAGTGCTATTGGCCAGTTGCTCATAAATAGGCCTAAGATTAGGGTCAAAATCGGCATCATTTGGTGGTACGTGCGAAAATGCGATGATATTGGAAGTGCCTGGGTCAAGCTTAAAATTCGCTTTTAGCCAAGCAATATCAGGAACGGCACCATTAAAATTGTATTCACGGCTATTGGAGTCAAAGCATACAAATTTTATTGACCCATAGTTGAAAGTAAAGTTGAATTCACCAAACATTCTTCTGAAAATGTAGGGGCCGTTAGCTACCAAATCGTGATTTCCGACAATTGAAATAAAAGGGACTTTCAGTTTTGAGTAGATACTGTAAATGCCTTCAAATTCAAGTAATTGTCCAAAGTCGGAGATGTCGCCATTTAAAATCACAAAGTCTACATCGTTTCTAGCATTTACATGGTCTACAAATAGCTGGGCTTCTTTGTACATGCGTTGCGTGTCGCTAGAAATAGCCACCCTGATTCTTGTGCCGGCAGTTTTTTGCTGTAGCTTAGCTATTTCGGTATTATTGACATTTTGTGGAGTGCCATCCCTAAATTTTTGGTTAGGGCTAAATTCTACGCCATTACAACCAAAAATTAATAAGGTTGAAACAGTGAGATAAAGAAAAAGTTGTTTCATTAGAGAATAACAAGAGCGTATGGCTATTGTTTATAAAATATCTTTTAGGGAGAAAGTGTCTTTTAAGCGGATTCCTTTTTCTGTTTGTTGAACAGTACAGCACTCGTTTACAGGGTCGTGTTCCAAATACAAAATGTAGTCGTTGGCGGCAGCTTCTTCTAAAAATGCTTTCTTTTCTTCAAGAGTTTGCAGCGGGAACATATCATACGACATCACATAAGGTAAAGGAATATGTCCCGTAGAAGGTAGTAAATCGGCCATATAAACAATCGTTTTATCCTTATATTGCAGTTGGGGTAACATCATGGCATCAGTGTGTCCATAAGCAAAGCGGATGTTAATGCCTTCGTGAAAATGTACATTGTTTTGGGTAGGAATAAAGCTTAATTGGCCACTTTCTTGAATGGGAAGAATGTTTTCCTTTAAAAAGGAAGCTTTTTCTCTAGCGTTAGGATTTACTGCCCAGTCCCAATGTTGCTGATTGCTCCAATATACTGCGTTTTTAAACGCGGGAACTAATTTTTCGCCTTGTCTTTCAATAGAGCCACCGCAATGATCAAAATGCAAATGGGTTAAGAAAACGTCGGTAATGTCATCTCTGTGGAAACCGTGTGCCGCTAATGATTTGTCTAGGGTGTCATTGCCATGCAAATAATAGTGACCAAAGAATTTTTCATCCTGCTTGTTCCCTAGGCCATTGTCTACTAAAATCAACCTGCCGCCATCTTCAATGAGTAAACATCTCATGGCCCATGAGCACATATTGTTTTCGTCGGCAGGATTGGTTTTTTGCCAAATAGACTTAGGAACTACACCAAACATGGCACCACCATCTAATTTGAAATTTCCTGTATTTATAGTGTAGAGTTTCATGATGTAAAGGTATAAGGTTTATGGTTTGGAGGTTAATGTTTGCGAACAAACTGACCTAAAATAAACAAAAAACCCTACCGATTTTATCGATAGGGCTATGTTTTATTAGAATGGCCTTAGCCTACAAGTGAATTACTTCGCCGTATGCGTCCGCTGCTGCTTCCATAATGGCTTCGCTCATGGTTGGGTGAGGGTGTACCGATTTGATCATTTCGTGTCCAGTAGTTTCTAATTTACGGGCCACTACAATCTCTGCAATCATTTCGGTTACATTAGCACCAATCATGTGTGCACCTAATAACTCGCCATATTTAGCATCGAAAATTAATTTTACGAAACCATCTTTGGCACCAGCTGCGCTTGCTTTACCTGAAGCAGAGAATGGGAACTTGCCAATTTTCAATTCATATCCAGCAGCTTTAGCCGCTTTTTCGGTATAACCTACTGAAGCTATTTCTGGCGAGCAGTAAGTACATCCCGGAATGTTGTTGTAATCTAGAGGCTCAACGTGTTGTCCGGCAATTTTCTCTACACAGATGATGCCTTCGGCAGAAGCCACGTGAGCCAAGGCTTGTCCAGGAACCACATCGCCAATCGCGTAATAACCTTTTACTGAAGTGTTATAATATTCGTCGACTACAATTTTGCCTTTATCTGTTTTAATTCCCACTTCTTCTAAGCCAATGTTTTCGATATTAGCAACTACACCAGCTGCAGAAAGTACGATGTCGCATTCGATGGTTTGCATACCGCTAGCCGTTTTAACTTGTACTTTACAGCCTTCGCCACTAGTATCCACAGATTCAACACTTGAAGAGGTCATGATTTCGATACCTGTTTTCTTCAAGCTACGCAATAATTGTTTTGAAACATCTTCGTCCTCCACAGGAACAATGTTTTCCATAAACTCCACAATAGTCACCTTAGTGCCCATAGTAGCGTAGAAATAGGCAAACTCAACACCAATAGCACCTGAACCTACTACTACCATTGATTTTGGTTGTTGAGGTAATACCATCGCTTGACGGTAGCCAATTACTTTTTTGCCATCTTGTTTCAAATTAGGCAGTTCTCTTGAACGTGCGCCTGTAGCAATTACAATATTTTTAGCTGTAAGTTCTTTTTGAGAACCATCGGCACTTTTAACTTCTACTTTGTTGCCTGGTTTTACTTTACCAGTACCCATAATTACGTCAATCTTGTTCTTTTTCATCAAGAACTGAACGCCTTTGCTCATACCATCGGCAACGCCACGGCTACGTTTAACTACTGCTTCAAAATCAGCCTTGGCTTCTGCGGTAGTGATACCATAATCAGCAGCGTGGTTGATATATTCGAAGACTTGTGCACTTTTTAATAAGGCTTTGGTAGGGATACAGCCCCAGTTAAGGCAAATTCCACCCAATGATTCGCGTTCTACAATGGCAGTTTTAAAACCTAATTGAGAAGCTCTGATGGCAGTAACATATCCGCCCGGACCGCTACCTATAACAATTAAATCGTAGTTCATATTCTTTTTAAAAGGAAATTAACGTAATAATTTGCTGCCAAAATTAAAAAAAATGTTGATTAAACCATGCTATGCCGCCGTAAGGTTATTGTAATAAATAAATAGCCTTAATGAAAGATTGATAAGGTAAAGATTAAAATATTGTTAAATTATCATTTAATCTGTTCTTAGATACCACTTTACGTGGTGCATATGCTATGTTAAGTGTGGAAAAGTTTTGGCAGACTTAACAATTTATTCACATTAAGAATACTTTGCGAGCACAAATTAATACCTAGATTTGTAGCGGTATTTTTAACATATCTTAACAAAACAATTAAAAACTCATTAAAAAGAGCATGAAAAAATCTTTACTATTAAAAATTGTAGCGATTGTTCTTGTGGTGGTTGGTTTTGTGGGTTCAGTGAGCGCACAGGTAACTACTTCATCAATGACTGGTACAATTAAAGATTCAAAAGGTCCTTTGCCTGGTGCGGGCATTAAGGCAACTCACCTTCCAACAGGTACAGTTTATTCTGTAACTACCAACAACGATGGAAGGTACATCATCAGTAACATGCGTGTTGGAGGACCGTATACTGTTGAAGTAACTTATTTAGGTTATCAATCTTCTAAAATTGAAGATGTAACACTTAAACTAGGTGATACTTATGCGTTAAATGTAACCATGGTAGAAGCTGGTAAGCAATTGCAAGAAGTTGTAGTTAGCGGTAAAAGAGATGCAGTTTTCAATAGCAAAAGAACTGGTGCTTCTACAAACATCAGTAAAGAGCAAATTGAAGCTTTGCCTACATTAAGCAGATCGCTTTCTGATTATTGGCGTTTAACTCCTCAAGCTAATGGTAACTCTTTTGGTGGTGCAAACCAGAGATACAACAATATCACTATTGATGGTGCTGTTAACAATGATGTTTTTGCTGCATCTAGCTCGGCAATCACTCCGGGAAGTAATGCTAACACTCAGCCTATTTCATTGGATGCTATCCAAGAGATTCAAGTAGTTTTGGCACCTTACGATATTACTTATGGTAACTTTACAGGTGCTGGTGTTAATGCTGTTACTCGTTCTGGTACTAATAGATTTGAAGGTTCAATTTATGGTTTTGGACGTAACCAAAATACAATTGGTAAACAACCAAATGGTTTAAAATCAGCTGACTTTACTAACTACCAATATGGTGCACGTTTTGGTGGCCCGATTATTAAAGATAAATTATTTTTCTTCGTGAATGCTGAGTTCGGTAGAGTTAAAGCTCCTACATTATTAAATGCAGGTGAGCCGGGTGCTTTATTGACTGTAGCACAAGCACAAGAAATCGCAACTTTCGTTAAAAACACTTATGGTTATGATGTAGGTCCTTATGGAGCTTCTGATAACTTAACACAAAGTGATAAATTATTTGCTCGTATCGACTGGAACATTAACAAAAATAACCAGTTAATGTTGAGACATAATTATATCAAAGCTTTTGATGATGTTTTCTCTCGTACTGCAACCAGCTTTAAGTTTGGCAACAACGGTGGTAGAAACAATAATAATCAAAACATTACTGTGTTAGAATTGCGTAGCAAATTGTCTGAATCAGTATCAAACCAATTGTTAGTTGGCTATTCTAGAGTAAGAGATGCTCGTTCTACTACAGGAGCGCTTTTCCCTCACGTACAAATCAATAGCTTTAATGGTTCTACAAGTAACCAAATTGTATTTGGTTCTGAAAGGAGCAGTACAGCTAACCAGTTAGATCAAGATATTTTTGAATTTACCGATAACTTGAAAATTGCTGTAAACAACCATACCTTTACCTTAGGTACTCACAATGAGTTCTTTAAATTTAGAAACTTGTTTGTGAACAACCGTTTTGGTTACTGGCAGTTTGCAAACTTCGAGGATTTCAAAATTGGTAAAGCAACGAGAGCTGAGTCAACTTCTCCAATTACCAGTAACCCAGGTGAGGCTCGTTTCTCAGCTGCTCAGTTAGGTTTCTATGGTCAAGATGAGATTCAAGTATCTCCTGAATTCAAGTTAACCGCTGGTTTACGTATAGATGTACCTTTGTTCTTTGATAAGCCTAACAGAAACCCATTAGCGGAAACTGTTTTTGGTTATAGAACTGACATCACTCCAAGAAGTCTTCCTTTAGTTTCGCCTCGTTTAGGATTTAACTATGATGTTTTCGGAGATAGATCGCTTCAATTACGTGGTGGTTCAGGTATCTTCACAGGAAGGGTTCCTTTTGTATGGTTGTCTAACCAGTTTACCAATAACGGTACACTTTTCTCGACTGTATTCCAAAATAATCCAACTGTACCGTTCATTGCTGATCCATACAAACAATCAAATGCAGCGCCAGCTGGAGCTACTTATGAGCTTAACTTAGTTACTCCTAATTTCAGATTGCCTCAAATGTTCCGTTCGAACATAGCGGCTGACTTTAAATTGCCTGGAGGTATTGTAACTACTTTAGAAGCTATCTATAACAAAACAATCAATAACATTGCCTACAGAAACTTAAACATTGCTGGAAAATCTGCAACAGGTGTAATCAACCCTACGCTTTCAGGTGGTGCCGATACTCGTCCGGCTTATGCAGGTAAAGTAAGTACTACTGTAACCAATGCATTGTTGATTGAAAACAGCAACAAAGGTTCTTCATATACCTTAACTGCTCAAATGAAAAAAGACTTTAACTTTGGTTTGAGCGCTAGCATGGCATATACTTATGGTCAAGCTAAAGAAGTTAACAGTGGTACAAGCTCTACAGCTTTATCAAACTGGCAATTTAACCAAATTGTAAATGATCCAAACAATCCTGATTTGGGTTACGCAATCAATGATATCCGTCATCGTTTAGTAGGTAGTCTTTCTTACGGCGTACGATATGGTAAAAATAAACTTTTTGGTACTTCATTCTCAGTATTCTATGCTGGAAGATCTGGATTGCCAATCAGTTACTTGTACTTTGGAGACTTGAACGGTGATGGTGCCAACCAAAATGACTTAATCTTTGTTCCTGCAAAAATGTCTGACATTAAATTGGTGAACTTGGTTGTTGGTTCTGGTGCTACTGCAAAAACAATTACTCCAGCTGAGCAGTGGGCTTCTTTGGATGCTTTCATTAAAAATGATAAATATTTGAGCTCAAGAAGAGGTCAATACGCTGAAAGATTTGGTGCACGCATGCCGTGGGAACATCAATTTGACGTAAGATTACTTCAAGATTTAGGTGGTCTAATCAAAGGTACTTCTAACAAAATCCAGTTGTCAGTAGACGTATTTAACGTTGGTAACTTACTTAATAAAGAGTGGGGCCGTGGATACTCATTGGGTAACAATGCTTCTACTTTGATTAACTACACTACTTCTAGTGGTGGTGGCTTTACTTTTGCTGCCCCTGCAGGTAACACAGCTTATCAAATCAATCAAACATCTTCTAGATGGGCGGCTCAATTTGGTGTACGTTACTTGTTTAACTAGTAGTTAAATTTACAAAAAGAGGTTGTTTTAAACCTTTTTAACAAAAATCCCCAAGCGAAAGCTTGGGGATTTTTGTTTTTTGCTTATTTAGTATTTGTGTAGCGTTTTGATAAATCTTTGCGTAATATTAAATAATCGTAAACCTGTAACTTATATTTACAAACTATGAAAAAACTATCTATCATTATGCTAACGCTCTTTACATGCTTTTTGCATGCCTGTAAAGATACCTTAGAAATAAATGCAGATAAAGTATATGTAGAACAGGGGGCTACTTCAGGTGAAATTGGTTTTGGCGGAATTATGCTCACATTATATCCAGATGGGGCTGCAGGAATTTTATATGGGGGCGATATTATTTACCGAGGAAAGTTTTACGTCAAAGGAAATATACTTCAAGTAGAAGAGGGAAAAACATTAACTAAGTTTAAAATAATTTCCAATACAGAACTCAGATATGAGAACAACCGCATTTTAAAGCTTCAAAATCGGTAAAACTTAGATGATCTTCTATTAATTCCGCAAGCAATCGCTTGGGGAATTTTTTGTTTATACCTAACTTAGAACAAATCCAAATCTCAAAACCATGGACCAAAAGATCATCAATTTGTACGATTCGTATACGCACAGTCAAATTAGCCGTAAAGAATTTATGAAAAAGTTAGCCATTTTAACGGGTAGTACCGCTTTGGCTTTAACTATATTGCCTTCCTTAGAAAGCAATTATGCTGCTGCAGCTACGGTGAAAGATGATGAGGTGTTCAGTGAAGAAGTTACTTTTTCAGGTGTTGACGGTGATGTATCTGGTCTTTTTGCCATGCCGAAGGGAAACAAGAAAAAACTGGGAACAGTAGTTGTTATTCATGAAAATAGGGGACTTACCCCGCATATTAAAGACGTGACTAAAAGGGTGGCGTTGGCAGGATTTGTGGCTTTAGGAGTGGATGCACTTTCTCCACTTGGCGGTACACCTGAAGATGAAAATAAAGGCAGAGAGCTCATAGGGAAATTAGATGCTGAAAAGAACCTGCAAAACTATTTAAAAGCTTTAGCTTTTTTAAGAGCCCATCCGTTGGGAAATGGCAAAACAGGTTGCGTAGGTTTTTGCTGGGGCGGTGCTATGGCCAACAAACTTGCTGTAAATGATCCGCAATTAAATGCTGCGGTGGCCTATTATGGTTCGCAGGCAAAAGCAGAGGAAGTACCTCATATTAAGGCCAGCTTGTTGCTGCACTATGGAGGTTTAGATGAACGTATCAATGCAGGTATTCCCGCTTATGAGCAAGCTTTAAAAACTAATAAAGTCGATTACCAACTATATGTCTACGAAGGCGTAAATCATGCTTTTAATAATGATACTTCGCCAACTAGGTATAATGAAGCGGCAGCCAAATTGGCTTGGCAGCGCACCATTGATCTGTTTAAGAAGAAACTTTCATAATTGGGCAGGGGATTGCTTCGTCGTTTCTCTTCTCGCAATGACGTTGCTATTATCGTCATTGCGAGCTATGCGAAGCAATCTCGAGATGAAGGATAAGATGTCTAGTTATAAACAAACTCACCAAATTCGCTGGTAATAGTTACCTGTTTCTGTTCGCTTTTTTCTACTCGGCCAATAATTTGCGCATCAATGTTAAAGCTTTTGGAAATAGCAATGATATCTTCAGCAATTTCGGCAGGTACATAAAGTTCCATGCGGTGGCCCATGTTAAACACCTTGTACATTTCTTTCCAGTCGGTGCCAGATTGTTCCTGTATCAATTTAAATAAGGGAGGAATAGGGAATAAATTATCCTTGATTACATGCACATCATCGTTCACGAAATGAAGCACCTTAGTTTGCGCTCCACCGCTGCAATGTACAATGCCATCTATCTGTTTGCGGTATTTGTCTAATATTTGCTTAATTACCGGAGCGTAGGTACGGGTAGGAGATAAAACTAGCTTTCCAGCGGTAATACTTTCTGTATCGTTGATTTGTACTTGGTCGGTCAGTTTTTTGCCTCCTGAAAACACCAAATCAAAAGGAACTCCTGGGTCGAAACTCTCAGGATATTTAGTGGCGATAGATTTTTCAAAGACATCGTGACGGGCAGAAGTTAGTCCATTAGAGCCCATGCCACCGTTATATTCACTTTCGTAGGTAGCTTTTCCATAAGAAGCCAAACCTACCACCACATTGCCAGCTTTGATATTATCGTTACTGATTACCTCGTCACGTTTCATGCGACAAGTTACCGTAGAATCTACAATAATGGTGCGCACTAAATCGCCAACGTCGGCGGTTTCGCCACCTGTAGAGTAAATAGAGATGCCTAAACCTCTCAACTCAGCTAGAATTTCTTCTGTGCCATTAATAATAGCGGCAATGACTTCGCCAGGTACTAAGTTTTTATTACGGCCAATAGTCGACGAAAGCAGGATTTGGTCGGTAGCGCCTACGCAAATCAAGTCGTCAATATTCATGATGATCGCGTCCTGTGCAATACCTTTCCAAACAGAAATATCGCCAGTTTCTTTCCAATAGGTATAAGCTAAAGAAGATTTGGTACCTGCGCCATCGGCATGCATGATATTGCAATATGCTTCATCGTTGCCCAATATATCAGGGATGATTTTACAGAATGCTTTAGGGAATATGCCTTTGTCGATGTTTTTGATGGCTGCGTGTACATCTTCCTTAGATGCCGATACGCCACGCTGGTTGTACCTATTGTCGCTCATAATTGCTGCAAAGATAGCTTTTTAAGCCGAAAGCATAAAGCTGAAAACACAAAGAAATAGCGATGTGTATTTAATTGGAAAAGCAGTTTTGGTGTTCATTTTTATCGTTGGTCGGGCTCTACGTTTTAATCTTTTTGTTGTGGACGCCGACAAACCTCGTAGATTTTAAAACCTACGAGGTTTAAAACTAACGATCGCAAAAGATTATAGCGGAAAGCGGGACGGACTTTAATTAAAGTAGGGTTTTGCTTTTCGAATTAACGTAGAGATTCCTCGTCGCTGCGCTTCCCTCGGAATGACAAATAAAACAAAACAAAAAAGGTGCAAAGTTGAACTCTGCACCTGTTATATAAAAGAAAATTTGCTTCTATTTTAAGAATAATAATTCTCTGAATTTAGGCAATGGCCATACGCTATCGTCAACAATTTGCTCAAGTTTGTCAACATGGTAGCGGATAGTATCGAAGTGAGATTTTACTTTCTCATCATAACCTATTGCTTTTTCGCGAGTATCCTCGATTTTATTTACTTGCTTACGATCTTCTAACATTTGGTCTACGCTAGTTTTAACGATAGATAAGTGGTTAGAGATTTTATCGATAATTGCCAATGGTGTAGCGATTGCTTCTTTGCTTAAGCCAAGATCTTTTAAGCCTTTTGCATTCTCGATCAAAGAGTTTTGATAAGCAATTACCGCAGGAATGATTTGGCTATTAGTTACATCGCCAAATACACGCGCTTCAATTTGAAGTTTTTTGTAGAAGTTTTCTAATAAAATTTCGTGACGAGCGTGTAATTCGCGTTCGCTGAATACATTAGTTTTAGCGAAAAGCTCAGTGGTTTTTTCGCTAACGTAAGCGTCAAGTGCTTTTGGTGTAGTTTTGATGTTTGATAAACCACGTTTTTCTGCTTCTTGAGCCCACTCATCGCTATAGCCGTTACCTTCAAAACGAATTGCTTTAGATTCTTTGATGTAACGTTTGATCACAGTCATTAAAGCCACGTCTTTTTTGTCGCCTTTTTTGATCAATTTATCAACGTCTACTTTAAATTTGGTCAACTGATCTGCAACAATCGCATTTAATACGGTCATTGGTGCAGAAGAGTTCGCGGTAGATCCTACGGCTCTTAACTCAAATTTATTACCAGTGAAAGCGAATGGAGAAGTACGGTTACGATCGGTGTTATCCAATAAAATTTGAGGGATTTTAGGAATACCTAACCATAATGAATTGTCTTCTTTTAATTTTTTGCTTAAGCGAGAGTGCTCAATTTCGTCTAAAATTTCGTCTAATTGTTGACCTAGGAAGATAGAGATGATTGCTGGCGGAGCCTCGTTAGCACCTAGACGGTGGTCGTTGCTTACCGAAGCAATACTTGCTCTTAATAAATCGGCATGTTCGTGAACTGCTTTGATGGTATTCACAAAGAAAGTTAAGAACATTAAGTTGTTTTTAGGTGTTTTTCCTGGTGCTAATAAGTTTTTGCCAGTGTCAGTAATCAACGACCAGTTGTTGTGTTTACCAGAACCGTTGATGCCTGCATATGGTTTTTCGTGCAATAATACTTTGAAGTTGTGACGGCGAGCAACTTTCTCCATTACGTCCATCAACAATTGGTTATGGTCAATCGCTAAGTTGATTTCTTCATAAATAGGAGCACATTCAAATTGAGAAGGAGCAACCTCGTTGTGACGGGTTTTCAAAGGAATACCTAATTTAATGGCTTCGTTCTCAAAATCAACCATGTATGCAAATACACGCTCGGGAATAGAACCAAAGTAATGATCTTCTAATTGTTGTCCTTTAGCAGACATATGTCCAAATAAGGCACGGCCGGTAAGTACTAAATCCGGACGGGCGTTAAATAAAGCTAAGTCTACTAGGAAATATTCTTGTTCAATACCTAAAGAAGCATTTACTTTAGATACGCCTTTGTCAAAATATTGGCAAACCTCAACAGCAGCTTTGTCAATAGCAGATAGGGCTTTTAACAAAGGAGCTTTATAATCTAGCGCTTCACCTGTATAGGCAACAAATACTGTTGGGATACAAAGTGTTTTACCAGCAGGGTTTTCCATAATGAAAGCTGGAGATGAAGGATCCCAAGCAGTGTAACCACGAGCTTCAAAAGTGTTACGGATACCACCGTTAGGGAAACTTGAAGCATCAGGCTCTTGTTGAACTAAAGCACTACCAGCAAATTTCTCGATAGCACCATCACCACTTGGCTCAAAAAAAGCATCGTGCTTTTCTGCGGTTGTACCAGTTAATGGTTGGAACCAATGCGTGTAGTGGGTTGCACCTTTGCTCATTGCCCAGGCTTTCATGGCCGTTGCAATTTGATTTGCGTCGTCATGATTAATTAATTCGCCTTGGTTGATCGAAGAAATTAGTTTTTCAAAAACATCTTTAGAAAGGTATTCTTTCATCTTCTTTTTGTCGAAAACATTCGAGCCGTAGAATTCTGAAATTTTAGGTGATGGAGATTTTATTTCAGGTATTTCTCTGGTTTGTGCTTCTTTTAGTGCTATGGTTCTTAAGCTTTTCATTTATTTATTTGAATTTTTATTCAAAAATAAAATATTTTGTGGTTTTTGATTAAATTTTTGTTAAAAAATCTGAAAAAAAATAATTTTTACACATAAAAATAATTTTTTGTGTGCTTTTTTATCTTTTTTGTGTGTTTTGTTGTTCGAAGTTGAAAAAAAATGATGATTGGTTTTTGCTTTGTTGAAGCAGGCTAAATAATTCTTGTATTATATTTTTGATCTAATAAAATAACTAACTACAGTCTGGGATAGTTTTTATCAGAGTCATTATCTGCCCACGGGTATGTGACAAAAATCAGTTTATAATTTTTTCTTTAACCTCCGTATGGAATTTGTGTGTAACTAACATCATAGTTAAAAAACCGATTAGCTATGTTTAATAAATCATCAAATTTATACGGTAGCGAGTGGCTCGCTCTCGTATTTGCCAACAGAAACCAAAATTATGGCGCTTATGAATTAAGAAGACAATCTTCTAACACTTTATTAAAGGCATTTCTCATTGCTGCACCTTTGTTTGTGGGTGCGTTTGTTGGTCCGTCTATTGCCGCTGCATTTAAAGACGATAAAGCGGTGGTTGACCCTGTAGAAAAGATTGTAGTAGTGGATAAGGTCATTCATGAACTTAAGCCGAAGCAGGAAGAAAAGAAGGTAGAAAGTAAAGCAGAGGTAGAAGCGCCAAAGGTAGTAGCGCCGAAAGTTAAATCTGTAGCGATGAGTGATCATATCAAGGTAGTGAAAGATGATTTAGTGACATTACAGCCACCAACTTCCGATGAAATTAAAGATGCAGTGATTGCAAGTACTACGCAAGATGGTATTGCAGGTAAAACCAATGTTGATGTGCCAACAGTTCCTGCTGGATTAGGCTCTGGAACTGGTACCACAGGTAATGGAAATGAAATTATAGAAGCGGCAGGAGTTGAGGTTTATCCAGAATTTCCTGGAGGCATGGAAGCTTGGTCAAAATATATTCAAAGAAACTTGAGATATCCAAGCATGGCCCAAGAGGAAGGTGTACAAGGGAAAGTATTTTTAAGCTTTGTGGTAGAGAAAGACGGTACCATTACTGACGTTAAAGTAGTAAGAGGAATAGGTTACGGTTGTGATGATGAAGCCATGAGGGTAATCAAAAAATCACCACGTTGGAAAGCAGGTATGCAGAATAATTTACCAGTAAGGGTAAGATACAATATGCCTATTAGTTATACGATAAGTAATTAGTTTTAAGTTTAATGTTGATTTGTAAAGCGATGGAAGTGATTTCATCGCTTTTTTTATATTTTTAACCTCACTAATAAAGTATGGGGTTCCAATATAAAGAATTAACGGCAACAGAATGGATTGAGATGCGTAGTGGCATTAATGATCAATCTGTTTTTGGTGATTTGGATTATTTAACCTGTTTTGAAAAGGCTTATCGGATAGATAAAAAGACGATAGCTGTTTTTGAGAAGGAAAAGCTTTGTCTGCTGATTTCTTTCTTTGAACAAAAAAAGCAAATTGTATGTCCTAACCATTATTTCTTTCAATTTGTATGGGAGGGAGAAAATTTGACTTCATGGCGCAGATTGATGGTTTTTGAGTTTTTGATAGCTGAATTGAAAATTCGATATAAACATATTCATTTGCGTTTGCCCATAGGTATAAATGATATAAGAGCATTTGAATGGGCAGGTTTTACTTATCATTTAAAGCACACTTACATTAAAAAACTAGATGACAGGCCTTATCACCAAAATCTGAAAAGAATCCTTGCAAAGCAGTACTCCTATACTTTTGCCTGCAACATCAATTGGGATGAGGTTTGGTATAAGCATGAATCCGATTTGAAATCTTTTATGCTATCGTCAACATTTATTTCAAAATCTATTTCCCTTTTTAAGAAATTGCAAAAACAGCAGTATATTACTAGTTATAATATATATCAAGGGGGTAAATTGTTATCTTCAATTATTGCGTTAATAGATAGGAACCAAAAAAAAGCATATTTTCCACTCATAGGTAAAATTGAGTTATCAAAATCAGGTGCGGCAGCGCATTTATATAATTATGCATTTTCCCAATTAAAGAAGGAAGGCATATTGGAAGTTGATCTCTATGGAGCAAATATGAAGAGCATCGCAAGGTTTAAGCATAAATTTGAACCTGAATTGGAGAGCTTTTTTGAAGTAAAATATAATAGTGGTAAGAATGCTTTTGTTGAAATGAAAGGTAAACTGAAAGAGGTAGTGAAAAAAATAGTTAGAAAGCGCAGTTAATATGGTAACCCAGATAAATAAGGATGAATGGTTAGCTGTCACAGCAAAATACGAGGGGCTTAGCTCACTTTTTTTCAAACCTGATTTTTTGGATATCATAAAAGATGCTTTCAACTATCAATTACATTATTTTGTAGCGGTTCAAAAACAAGCACCATTATTTGCAGCAGCGATTTTTTCAAAAGGGAGAGATGTAGTTGTACCTTTAGCCTTTACCTATTCCTCAATTTATATAGAGAACACAATCAGCGATAGGAAAAGGGTCGATTTGCTAAAATCCTTTATCGGATTGCTAAAAAAGGATTTTAAAAAGATTTCTTTTAGATTGGACGACGAACTAGGTGATTTAAGGCCATTCACTTGGCAGGGTTTTAAATTGGGTTTGCGATACACCTATATAAAGGAAGTAAAAGAGAATGTACATCACAGTGTTTTACGTAATGTTGAACGAGCAAAAAGTGAAGGCTATGATTTTAAGATTGGCACTGTTGATAAAGAGTCTATCCAAAAAAACTTAGATGATTTTAGCAATTATGGGTTAACTAAGTCGGCTTATCCCAAATATCATCAATTATTTGAGCGACTCTCTTCCATGGGATACTTGAAATCCTTTAATATTTATCTGGAAGAACAGCTCATTTGTTCGAATATTGTTCTGTTAGACAAAAATGCTCGCAAATTATATACACTCTTGGTCAATAAAACTTCTCATAAAAACGCTACCTCCTATTTATACAAAGAAACTATTGATTGGTGTGCTAATAATGGCTATCAATCTATCGACTATTGCGGTGCTAATGATGAAAGTATAGCCAATTTTAAATCCTATTTTAACCCGAATCTATCTCCTTATTATTTGGTTAGCTATGCCCCATATAAAAACCTAGCTAATAATATGGAGTTAAAATTTAAAACTATTATCAAACGTATAATCGGATAATGGAAAAGCTAAAGGTATTATTTTTACCGGCGTGGTATCCAAGTAAATTCAATAAAGTGGGAGGAGTGTTTGTTAGAGAGCATGCTAAAACTCTTCATCAAAAGGTTGAATTAGCTGTATTTCACGTTTGTGAACATCCATACCTGCGTAAACTTTATGAATTTGAAACGGTTATTGAAGATGGTATATTAACTTATAGGATTTATTATCGCAAGTTTTCTACGAAGTGGCTAAAACCAATTAGTATTTTGTTTTTTGCCTTAGCTGTCGTGATAGGCTATCAAAAGGTGTACAGAAAATTTAAACCTACGTTAAATCACGTACATGTGCTTACAAGAATGGGAGTTATTGCGCTATTGGCTAAAATAATTTACCGCACACCATTTGTTATTACTGAACATTGGAGTAGGTATTTGCCTGAAAGAAACACCTACAAAGGCCTTTTTAGAAAGGTACTTACCAAAGCGGTAGTTAAAAAAAGCTCAGGACTATCTACAGTGACACAAAATTTAAAAGTAGCTATGCAGCTGCACGGACTAATTCATCATCATTTTCAGGTTATTCCAAATGTGGTGAATACCGACTTGTTTAAGCCAAGTAATCAAGTTAAGGAAGATTTTGTTTTTTTACATGTATCAGGTTTAAATGACGAGGTTAAAAATGTCTCAGGAATTTTAAGGGCTTTTAGTGAATTTTTGAATCAAAAGGATGCTCTTAATACAAAGCTAGTAATAGTTGGTGATGATGATTTAGAAAGGCCGGTTTTAGAAAGTTATGCTGAAAAATTAGAGCTAACGGAAAATGTATCTTTTATAGGTAAAAAGTACAATAAAGATTTGGTCAATGAGTATCAACAAGCAAACGCTTTTGTGCTGTTCAGTAATTTTGAAAATCAGCCCTGTGTGATTTTGGAAGCTATGAGCTGTGGTTTGCCAATAATTAGCTCTTCGGTAGGTGGAATTTCTGAAATTATCGATGAAAAAGTTGGCGTGCTTGTCGAAGCTAGAAATGAACAAAGTTTACAAGAAGCAATGCAAGGTATGTATTATAAATATGGGACATACAATGGCGATTTAATTCGAGAAACAGCAATAGAGAGCTTTGCCTATTATGCTGTTAGTTCGAAATTGATTAGCTTTTATAATTTAGCATTGGCCTAGCATTTCAGTCTCTTATAGATTTTATACATTAAATTGAAAGGACTGATAAAGATATTTAAAAGACGAATTGATAGTTGGCTGTATTTGAAATCATAATCTTTTATTCCATAATCTGAAAAAATAAGATCATTACTTAAGCAAAGGAATAACTTATTGTAGTTGGCAATATTTTTATCATGCGTGTATTCTATCCAAAGATGTTTTTTGTTGAGCTTAATAATTTCATTGGCATTTTTCCATTCATTATGCATTTTTGAAAGAACTGTTTTTATTTGGCCGTTGGTTTCCACCAAACTTACGAATGGGTTAAAAGCATTCTCATACTTTTTAATAATTGCCTTTTTGTTTATTAGTTTAAGTTGATGGCCTGCTATTAAATCTATTACCGTGTTGTTTTTTTGGATTGCAAGCTCACCAATAGTTGCGAGAAAATCTTTATGTATAATATCATCGTTATCTAAGCGAGTACTGATTACAAAGGAGCCTACAATAAAAGGTTGTATGATGTTTTGTAGCGAACTGTTAAGTTCTCTGAACCCATCAATAAATATGATTTTTATATTTTCGGCGTACTGAGATAGGGATTCCGCTTTCTTTTTAAAAACTTCAGGAGTGTGTATGTCGAAAAAAATTATCCAAAGAAAGTCTTTTTTTGATTGGTTAAGAACCGAAGGAAAACACAGTTCGTGGAAAATCTGAAATCTGTGTTCTAGCCATTCATTATTAAGCCCTAGATTTTCTTTGCTTTCTATATCTGGATTGATTTTCAGATTAAATCTAGTTAAGAGGATATGTTGCATTTTTAATCTAGCGCATCAAATAAATTTTGCCAAAATTCTTTTTGAAAAATACGTCAGTACTATTTGTTCGATGCTTAATGTCTGATTTGTCATTGTTTTCAATGGTTACATTATAAAAATATACACCATTGGCAAGTCTGTCGCCAAATTGATCTGTGCCATCCCAGGTGAAATCAGAAATATTGTTGCCAATATTGATAGGGCCTAATTCGTTTTTGAAAACTTCTCGAACAATTTTTCCAGTAACAGTCATAATCTGTACTTTTATTTTGTCAGGCACTTTACCTGTCACCTGAAAAACAAATTTCATTGAAGTAGTAAAAGGATTAGGATAAGGCAGAAAGTTGGTGATAGTTTGTTCATTGATTACCTCAAAATTTACTAGATAGTCATTACTGGTGTTATAATTACCCGACACATCTTTACCGCGTAATTTTAAACTGTATCTGCCATCTGCAAGCGTATTTGGGGTATAAAGGAAGTCTATTTTATTATTACCAGTTGTACCCATATTTTGAACGCTAATTTTGTTATCGCTGAATGCTATTCTCTTGTAGGCTTGTTCATCTTCTTTTTTTAAATATAGTTCCACATTTGTGGTATCCTTTAGCAATAGAAAATTGTTTTCGTCTGCGATACTTATTGAAATTTTTGGGTTGGGAGAGACAATTTCGCCATTAATAATACGTTTGTTGTCAAAAAAGACATCAATTATTGGTTCTTTTTCATCTCTAATTACATTAAAATTATAGATTGCGTAATTATTAAGTTCATTTTTATCCTTATTGTCTTTTGAGTTCAAAGATAGTTGAATTGCATTGGCCCCTGGAATATCTTTAGTTGAAAGAGAAAAATTAATTTTGTCTGTCTCGTTATAATTCAAGGGTTTATTTGTCTTTATGGTCCCATTTAAAACACTTCTGTCGGCTTTTGTAAGTTTGTATTTTACAACAACAGAATCTGAAACCTGCTTCTCTAAGTTGGTATAGCCTATGGCTAACTTTAATGAATCTCCTTGATTAAGCGAACTGCTATGAAAAGTATTTAAAATATCAGGATTAAATGCAACATCAGCATATGGAACGTATGTAACTCTCCATCCTTTAAGGTTTGGTACTGATTTATTTTGCGTGTCGGAAATGTTGACATTTAATTTAAGAAAAGGATAAGTGTCCGCTGCAATATCAGTTAATGCTATTGTTGGTGTTGTAATAGATTTTAACGTAGTTTCTGTACCACTGTGGTCAATGCCAATAACATTATAGGTTAAGTTGTCTGAGCTTTGGGTTGAGAAATCAAATATTGCTTCGCTCCAGCTTGACGCTGGACCAATTTTTTCGGAAGTTAACGCTCCATTATCCCAAGGGTAATGTAGGTCATAAGAAAAATCTATAAATTGTTGGTCTGCAGGCGTGGCAGAGCCATAATCGGCAGTCAATTCCAAAGGTGTTATCTTTTTATTGCTACCTTTTTGGGTCCAGAAAGCATATGGTTCGCCATTATTTACAGATGTTATTTTACTTAGGTTTAAGCTGGCAAGGAGGGTTTGAGTAATTTGAGGGAGATTTTTAGGATTAAAGTTCCTTCCGCTAAAGCCCATTACATAATATCCGTCGGGAATATTTTGTAGGTATTCGTTAAGTGCATCAATATCAGCGGTATTGTTCGTGTTAAAAAGGAATTGGCCTGTACCGTTAACACCATTGTTTTTAAAATTATAAATACTTGGATAGTTATACAATTTAAATTGTGTAATAGGGTCAACAGCAGCAATCGCGAAGCCTTCAAAATCGGCGCTGTGAAATGCAATGGCACCTACGGAGATACTCATCCTCATGCGGCGTTCTATATTGCTAGGCCCGTTGTTGCCCTTGGTTCTAAGCAAAACTGGAAATGCAGTTGTTGTAAATTCAAATTGCTTAGAGTTATTATTCAGCACAATGTTTTTTAATGTGATTTCATCATATTGTTGGTAGTGAGATTGATTCCATCCGTTGGGAATATTGTTTATATAAACAAATGAACTTGTTTGCCAATCGGTATTTTGATTGTTTAGTTGTTTTGCTCTCCAATAATAAACTTTCTGATTTTCAAATAAAGTACTCGGTTTCCATGAACTAAATGCGTTTCCGTTAATATTTGGAGATGTTTTTTTCCAATTACTGTTGAAATTCTTTACCGTGTCGATCTCAAAAACATACTGCTGGTCCTTGCTAAAAATATCATTAGCCTGTATCTTCAGTGTTATTTCAGTTTCATCAGTAATAGCATATTCTGCCGGCGATACTAAAGTAATTCCATTGGATCTGATAAGGTAGTTAAATTCCGCAGTGTTGTTTACCTTACTAAGTTCTTCAATAGTGTTATCAGGATCAACGGTTATCGTAAACTTATTGTTTCCAGCAACATTAGGAAGACTATTGTCCAGTTCTATTACCACTGTATCGGTGTTTAATACTTTTTCGTAAGAAAAAATAGGATACTGATGCACCGTATTGTTCGGCAATGTTCTGGCTACCTGTACGGGGATATTGTTTGGGGTAGATTTACCAATGTTTTTGATGATAGTAAATAATTTGATTTTAGGAGAGTTAACCGTCACATTTTGATCTTGTAAACCAATATCTTCATTTTTAATTTCGTAATCGGGTAGAGATGGTGAATAAAGGCTAATGGTTGGGTCACCTAACAATACATACTGTCTTAAATGTGCCCAGTTCCAAGTATCGCTAGGATGTTGAAATGCTCTCGCTGCCCTAGCCATATTTTGTGCAATAGAACCTCCATAATTTGTATTAAAAGCATTTTGGTAAAATAGACGGGTATAGTTGTAAAGATATGAGGCCAAACCTTGACTGCTGGCTCCAAACCACGCAATAGCTCCTTTGTTGTTTTGGAAGATATAGTCTTCGCCTAAAGAACCATCTACAAAAGCATTGGCTGTACTACAACCATTTATGATATATAATAATAGCTTGTTACTGTTATTTAAAAAAGAAGGATTCCCAATAGATACTGCGGTGGTAGTTGTGCTTCCATGCCCCAAAAAGTTTAGTATACTTACACCATCATTAATATTTGCACTTATCTTGGCCATTAGGTTGTCGGTAACAGGGTCAGTTACCGACTTGTAGTAATTGATTGTTTTGGCTCCAAAGTACTCTTTATCTGCTATCGAAGATAAGTTTTTTAAGTAAGCAGAAAATGATATATCTTCGGAACTGTTGGCACCGCCTGTAATATTGATGATATTCTTTCTCCAGATGAAATTATCCTGCTGGTCGTATTGTTTTAACTTATTTAAGTAAAGTCGCACTTCTTCATTTGTTTTGGCAGGTATACGACCGGTAGCCAAAGCCGGCGCCATGGTATTGTCAACAATTTCAGAAGTTAAGTAAGTGTCAGAAGGGGGGTAGCCCATAGTGGGAACCAAATCTTCTTCTAGCCTTATTCTGGGTAACTCATAGCCTTTTCCTAGTAACAAGAGGTACTCTGGTTTAGTTGTGGCACCATTCATTAAATATCTTACGAAATTTTTAATGGCTAAGGGATGATGTTGGCCGTAATAAAACTGATTATATAAGTTATCTGTGGTAACTACCGTTGTATTAAAACCTTTTGATATTTTATAAGCGGCGTATTCATTTGCAGCATCGAGCAAGTTTTTATGGGTAACAATTAAAAGCTTTGCTTGGTTTGTAGATGCTTTTATCAAATTGAGGCTAATGTTTTCAATTATGGGTGTTTTGTAGGATGTGCTGTTAAATAATACGAGATTATTACTCGGCGTGTTTTTTACCACAAAATTTGTTACAGTGCCTGATTTTGAACCCAAATATCTAAGCTGGTTAACTTCGTCCAAAATATACGCTTCGTTCCAATTGGCATTGGTGAAACTAAGCAGAGCTTCAGAGTTGGCTGATACTACTTTAAAAGGCAAAAATCCAATGCTGGCCCCATCTAATCCTCGAGCATAGGTAATACGAGCATAGGCTACTGATTGGTAATCAGTGGCTGCTCCTAAGTCATTTACGGAAGAAAAGTTAACAGTTGTATTATTGCCTATTAAGCTATAATTCAGATTGGCAATGGCATTAGAGAAAGCATAACCCTTAAATTTAACATCGTGCAAAACAGAACTGCCAATACTTACACTAAGGTGGTGGTTATTTCCTGCTAGATCAGTGGAATTTGCATTAGATCTTCCAGCTACATAAAAAGAAAGTGTTGGAGTAAAACTGTTGGTATTGTAGGCATTTGGGGTTGATAGGCTGTAGCTCTGTGTAGTACCCATCGCATACATATTGCCCATGTAACCTTCACTTGCTTGATATTCCGAAAGCGACATTTGATCGATAAGCAAAGCCGCTGGATTATAATTTTGTGCAAGATTTAAAGAAGCGGTATAGCTAATAAAAGATTCGGAAGTTAAACCACCTGCTGATAGTGATGTATTTGTGTATCTTTTTCCTTGCGCTGTTCCAATGGTTAAAAAATAATAGGCGTCATCGCTAAAAAGACTGGTTTCTGAATTGGGTTGTTGGTTAGTGTTGTATAAAACTTGGTCAAGCGCCCCATCATTTCTTTTTCCACTAAATTCTATAAAATCTCCATTCTCGAATATGTTGTTATTCTCACCTTCTACATATAAAGGAACTTCTACGCCTCTATAGAAGATTTGAAAGTTTTTAGGATTGGGGTTGTTATTCAAAAAACTAGTGTTGACTAATTGAGCATGTGAAATGCGATATACCCCATCTTCAGATACCTTTATTCGAAGGTATTTTTGCCCATCTTTAATCCACTCATTTCCAAATGTGCTTTGGCCAAAAACAGAACCTGATAATAAGAAAAGAAAATAACAAAGGAAGAGCCTCATAATGGTTTTTTTAAATGGCATACCATCTGCTAATTTATTGAATATTTTGGTTTTTAGAAGTTTGCCCTACAAAGAAGCTATAGATAGTTAATTTTAACGTGCCAAAATTAAACGGTTGTGCTTTAAAAGCTAACAGCAAATTTTTAAGTGCTAGCTTCCTATTTTTGTGTTGGCGTAGATAGATGCTTGCTATTCTGTTATAATATAGCGATCGTTTTTTGCGGGAACTGAGTTGTGTTAAAGACAAGAAATGGTCAAGTTCAGTTTTCTTAAGACTTTTGCCTGTTAAATAGGCATTGCTTATTTCCTTTTGTTTTCTGTATAGCTTTTTCGTTTTATTCGATGCACTATTTGGAGTTAGTCTGTAATCTATAAGCACTTCATTTAAATTAACTATTTTGCCATGATGAAATATTTTCGCCCACAATAGTTTATCTTCAAAATGATGGATAATATCTTCATTGTAACCACCACATTTGAGATAGATATCAGTTTTGAAAATTACACTACTGCTGATAAAGGGATTATAATCTTCAAATATTTCAGCTTTGTCAATAATTTGGGATAGTTGGCTTTTGTAAAGAAAATTTCCATCATTATCTATAATATTAGCATTGGCACCTAACAAAACAACTTCCGGGTGACTGGATATGAAATCCATTTGCATAGAAAAGCGTTCTTCAAGGCACCTGTCATCTGCATCTAAACGGGCAATGTATTTACCTTTGGAAGCTTTAATGCCTATGTTCAGCGATTTAGCATGTCCTACATTTTCATGGCTGATGACTTTTATTCTTGGATCGCTGTAGGATTCAATTATGGAAAGAGTATTATCGGTAGAGCCATCGTTAACAATGATGAATTCAAAATCGGTATAGCTTTGACTTAATACGCTATCAATGGCTTCTTTTATATAATTTTCGCCATTATAAACAGCCATTACAACACTTAAATCCATTTTTTAATATTGATTCCGATAAGCAAGTTACTGAAAATAGATTTTACTTGATTGCTGTTATTTGCCAAAAAATAACCCGCTTATATGTTAAGCGGGTTGTGTGAAATTATTTCTGATGCTTTTCCAGCCATTTTCTAGCATTCACAAAAGCTTCCATCCATGGAGAGACCTCGTCTTTTCTGCCGGCAGGGTAATTTGCCCAGTGCCATTGGAACAATGAACGCTCAATGTGAGGCATCATTACTAAATGTCGCCCAGTATCGTCACACATCATTGCAGTGTTGTAATCAGATCCGTTAGGACTTGCTGGATATTGGTCGTATCCATATTTAGAAACAATTTGATATTTCGATTCTTCGTAAGGTAATTGGAATTTACCTTCACCATGTGATACCCAAACACCGATAGTGCTGCCCGCTAATGATGACAACATTACAGAATTATTTTCTTGAACCATTAATGAAGTGAACACACTTTCGTGTTTATGACTGTCATTGTGAAGCATTTTTGGTTTTACTTCGTGGTTTTTATTGATCAGGCCAAGCTCAATAAATAACTGGCAACCGTTGCAAATTCCTACTGATAAAGTATCTTCTCTATTAAAGAAATTTTCTAAAGCCACACGAGCCTTTTCGTTATACAAGAATGCACCTGCCCAACCTTTCGCAGAACCTAATACATCTGAGTTGGAGAAGCCACCAACAGCACCAATGAATTGGATATCTTCTAAAGTTTCTCTGCCCGAAATTAAGTCGGTCATGTGAACATCTTTCACGTCAAAGCCTGCTAAATACATGGCATTAGCTACTTCACGCTCAGAGTTACTACCTTTTTCACGTAGGATAGCTGCTTTAGGGCGAGGTTTGCTCGCATCAATTACAGGTTTCTTTCCATCAAATTGAGCTGGGAAATTGAATTTTAAAGGTTGGTTTTTATAATTATCAAAACGCTCCTTAGCTTTTACTTCGCCACTTTGTTTGCGGTCTAATAGGTAAGAAGTTTTATACCAAACATCACGTAAATGTTCTATGTCGAACGAATAGTTTTGTGCGCCGTTTGCCACACTCAAAGTTGATTGATTTGTGGCCTTTCCAATTTTATGGAAGTTAACTCCTTTGGCAGTTAAAATAGCTTCAACACTTTCGTCTGCTTGGAAAACAATGCTAATGTTCTCAGCAAATAATACTTTTAAAGCATCGACTTCGCCTAGAGAAGTTAAATCAAGGTTTGCACCTAAGTTTTTATCTGCAAAACACATCTCTAAAAGCGTGGTGATTAAACCGCCGCTGCCTACATCATGTCCAGCTTTAATCTTTCCAGCTTTGATCAAATCTTGAATGGTGTTGAACGCAACGCTGAATTTTGCTGCATCTTTCACATCAGGAGTTTCGTTGCCAATTTTATTTAAAATTTGAGCGAAAGAAGAACCTCCCAATTTATAAGTGTCGTTACTTAAGTTGATGTAATAGATATTGCCGCCATCTTTCTGTAAAACGGGCTCCACTACTTGGGTGATGTCGTTACAGTTTCCAGCTGCCGAAATAATTACTGTTCCTGGCGCAATTACATCACCATCTTTGTATTTTTGCTTCATCGAAAGTGAATCCTTACCTGTCGGGATATTGATTCCTAAGTCGATGGCAAAATCTGAACAGGCTTGAACTGCCTGGTATAAACGAGCATCTTCGCCTTCGTTTTTACAAGCCCACATCCAGTTGGCCGAAAGTGAAACACTTTTTAAACCATCCTTTAACGGTGCCCAAACAATGTTTGATAAAGATTCGGCAATCGCAATTCTGCTACCGGCACCAGCATCAATCAAAGCTGAAAGTGGAGCATGACCTACTGAAGTAGCAATACCTTCTTTACCTTGGAAATCCAATGCCATTACACCTACGTTGTTCAAAGGCAATTGCAATGGTCCAGCACATTGTTGTTTGGCTACGCGGCCACCAACACATCTGTCTACTTTATTTGTTAACCAGTCTTTACAAGCTACGGCTTCCAATTGAAGTACTTGCTCTAAATACTCGTTGATTTTATCTTGACTGTAAGTAACAGCCGCATACTGATGATTAACGGTTTTATCCTCCATGATCATCTTAGGAGAGCTGCCAAACATATCGCTAAGTGCTAAATCCATGGGTTTAACACCTGTAGTGGCCGATTCAAAAGTAAAACGATGATCACCAGTTACTTTGCCTACGGTATACATTGGCGAGCGCTCACGGTCAGCAATTTTTTGTAGTGTGGCAATATGTTCTTCACCAATCACCAATCCCATACGTTCTTGGGATTCGTTACCGATGATTTCTTTTGCAGATAGGGTTGGGTCGCCTACAGGTAGTTTATCTAAATCGATTTTACCACCAGTAGCCTCTACCAATTCCGAAAGACAGTTCAAGTGACCGCCAGCACCATGGTCATGGATGGAAACGATAGTGTTGTTGTCGCTTTCAACCATGGCACGTACCGCGTTAGCTGCACGTTTTTGCATTTCAGGGTTAGAACGTTGGATGGCATTTAATTCAATACCAGAACCATGTTCGCCTGTGTCAGCCGAAGAAACCGCTGCACCACCCATTCCAATACGGTAATTTTCACCACCTAAAACTACGATGTTGTCACCAGTTTTTGGATCTTGTTTTTTTGCCTGATCTATTTTACCATAGCCAATACCACCAGCCAGCATGATCACTTTATCGAAACCTAATTTACGATGGTGCTCTTCATGCTCGAAAGTTAATACGGAACCAGTGATTAGCGGTTGGCCAAATTTATTTCCAAAATCAGAAGCTCCATTAGAAGCTTTGATCAAGATGTCCATTGGCGTTTGGTATAACCATTTGCGTTCCTCAACACCTTTTTCCCAGGGACGATTTTCTTCTAAACGTGAAAGAGCAGTCATGTAAACTGCAGTTCCAGCCAATGGCAATGAACCTTGTCCACCAGCTAAGCGGTCTCTAATTTCACCGCCCGATCCCGTAGCCGCACCATTGAAAGGTTCAACGGTAGTAGGGAAGTTATGGGTTTCGGCTTTCAAAGAAATTACCGAATCAAAGTCTTTAGTTTGGTAAAACGATGGCTCATCTGGTTTAGATGGTGCAAATTGCTGCACTTTTGGACCTTTAACGAAAGCCACATTGTCTTTATAAGCAGATACAATATCGTTTGGATGTGTTTCCGAAGTTTTCTTGATCAGTTTGAACAATGAGGTAGGCTGCTCTACGCCATCAATTACAAACTTACCGTTGAATATTTTATGACGGCAGTGTTCAGAGTTTACTTGTGAAAAGCCAAAAACTTCAGAATCTGTCAAAGGCCTTCCCAGTTTTTCGGCCAATCCGTTTAAATAATCTACTTCTTCGTCGCTTAATGATAAACCTTCTTGTTTGTTGTAAGCCGCAATGTCCGTAATCTCTAAAATAGGTTCAGGCTTAATGTTGATCGTGAATACCTCTTGGTTAAGTCCCTGATATTTTTGTGAAAGCATAGGGTCATAAGCAGAAAACCCTTCATCAACCTTTTTAAACTCCTCAATTCTGATGATGCCCTCCATGCTCATGTTTTGGGTAATTTCTACTGCATTGGTGCTCCAAGGAGTAATCATGGCAGCTCGTGGGCCAACAAAAAAGCCAGTTAGGGCCTTGTCGGTGTTCAATTTGGCCCCGCCAAAAAGCCACTCTAGTTTTTCTGTATCAGTTTGGGATAAAGTATGGTTTGTTTGTACAACAAAAACCTCGTCAGATTGACCTAAAAAGAAATGAATCATGCTTATTTTTTGAAGACGCAAATTTAGCGTTTTTTAATGAAAAAGTTAACGGTTTTTGGGTTTATTTGTTGTGTTTTTAATGTGTTGAAAATTGAAAAATTGTAATGTTGGAAAGTTAACAGATATTTGGATCTTTCAATCGTCATTCGTCAATCTAAAATCGTAAATTAAAAGGTGTTCAATCGTATCCATCATATCGCTATAACTTGTTCAGACTATGAGCAATCGAAGAACTTTTATGTCAATAAGCTAGGTTTTGAAGTGTTTGGCGAAGTTTATCGGGAAGAACGTAAATCGTGGAAATTGGATTTAGCTGTGAATGATGTTTATCAAATTGAATTGTTCTCTTTTGAAAATCCGCCAGCAAGGCCTTCGAGGCCAGAAGCTCAAGGTCTAAGACATTTGGCTTTTGAAGTAAATGACGTTGCTGCAACGATTGCCATTTTGAATAAGAAAGGAATTGTAACGGAACCGATAAGGATTGATGAATTTACAGGGAAACAATTTACTTTTTTTACTGATCCTGATGGATTGCCTTTAGAAATCTATCAAAAATAACATGAAAAACATTTTTCGTTTTAAACAGTTTGAAGTTGATCAAAGTGGTTGTGCCATGCGGATCAATACGGATGGTGTGTTATTAGGGGCTATGGCTAAACACCCTAATCCTCAGTTGGTATTGGATATTGGTACTGGTACAGGGGTAATTGCACTAATGTTGGCGCAACGTTTCCCTGAAGCTAAGATTCACGCCGTTGAAATAGATGAACAAGCTTCAATGACTGCTGGAAGAAATTTTGAGAATTCAGTTTTCGGTAAGCGGCTATCGGTTCATCACACCGCAATAGAGCAATACAACCATTCCGAGCAATTTGATTTAATCGTGAGCAATCCGCCGTTTTTTGTGAACGACCTTAAAAATGCGGAGAAAAAAAAGGAAATGGCCAGACATGCAAGCGATACTTTTTTTGATGATTTGGTACATAAGATTGCTACTTTATTAAATCCAGATGGTTGCTTTTGGGCGGTGGTACCTGTTAAACAAGCCCAAGGCTTGGTGGAAAAGTCAAAACGACATGGTTTGTTTCCAAGTCATTTGGTTAAATTGCATTCGGATGTTACCAAGCCTGAGTTTAGAAGAATTGTGTGTTTGCAGAAAGTAGAACAGCTTGTAACTGAAGAGGATTTTGTGATTTATGAAAGTGAAAAGAAATATACAAAAGCCTACGAACTGTTACTGAAAGATTTCTTTTTGGCATACTGAGTGTTTTTACTGCAGGGATACAGAATAGGGAGCAAAGAATAAAGATTTATAGGATTGAAGCGCCTTCCCATGTTAGATAAGGAAATGCTTTTTGTCTACTATCTGTCATTCCGAGGAACGAGGAATCTCCTTATATGCAATAACTTAGAGATTCTTGGCTAACGTTCAGAATGACAAGAGATTGTAGCCGAAAGCCCGACAGGTGCAAGATTGTAGCGATGAATATGCTTTTCAAAAAAATAATAGCATAGTTTGGGGACGTTAGGTTGGAATAGTAATTCTCAAATCTTGACACTCTATACTCATATCTAATAACAAAATGAAAAAAATAGGTTTGATATCGGATACACATGGTTTTTTGGACGATGCGGTGTTCAAATATTTTGATGATAGAGATGAAATTTGGCATGCAGGTGATTTTGGCCCCGGTGTAATTGAGCCTTTAGCTGCCTTTAAACCATTGCTTGGTGTTTATGGAAATATTGATGGGGCAGATATTCGGGCACAGTTTCCAGAACATTTAAAATTTAAATGTGAGCAGGTAGATGTTTGGATGACGCACATTGGCGGCTATCCCGATAGATATGCTCCTCAAGTAAAGAGAGAAATTTACACTAAGTCTCCGCAGCTTTTTATCTCTGGGCACTCTCATATTTTGAAAGTTGTTTTCGATAAAAAAATACAATGTTTGCATATTAATCCCGGTGCGGCCGGAAAACACGGCTGGCATAAGAAAAGAACTTTGATTCGTTTTTGTATTTCCGAAGAAAAAATCCATACCTTAGAGGCCATAGAATTAGGAGATAGATAACGTAAAAAGTACACTAAGTGAAAATGTCGGGTATAAAAACACTAGGTCAGTTTATTATTGAGAAGCAAGCGGATTTTCCGTATGCAAAAGGAGAGCTTTCTCGCTTGTTGAGGGATATTGGTATTGCCGCAAAGATTGTAAACCGTGAAGTAAATAAAGCTGGTTTGGTTGATATTTTAGGTGATGCGGATACTATTAACATTCAGGGAGAGGGCCAAAAGAAGCTTGATGTGTATGCCAATGAGCAATTTATTTCGGCATTAACCAGTGGCGGCGAATGTTGTATTGTGGCTTCCGAAGAGGAGGATGATTTTGTGCGTATTGATTCGCCAGTATCTAAAAATGCCAGATATATTGTATGTATAGATCCTTTGGATGGTTCCTCAAACATTGATATCAATGTGACGGTAGGGACTATTTTTTCGATCTACAGAAGAAAATCAACCGAAGGTCCAGCAACCTTAGATGATGTGCTGCAAAAAGGTACAGAGCAAGTTGCTGCTGGATATGTGATTTACGGTTCATCTACCATGTTAGTCTATACTACCGGCAAGGGGGTAAATGGTTTTACGTTAGATCCATCTATTGGTGAATTTTGTTTGTCGCACCCCGATATGAAAATTCCTGAGGATGGGGTAATTTATTCTATCAACGAAGGTAACTATGTCCATTTCCCAGAAGGGGTTAAAAAATATATCAAATATGCGCAGGTAGAAGATAAGGCAACGAATAGGCCCTATACTTCTAGATATATTGGTGCCATGGCGGCAGATATTCATAGAAGCTTAATTAAGGGTGGTATTTACATGTACCCAACTACTTCGGCTTCGCCAAAAGGAAAACTGCGTTTATTATATGAGTGCAACCCTATGGCCTTCGTGATTGAGCAAGCTGGAGGTGTTGCTTCTGATGGTTTCAACAGGATTTTGGACATAGAACCTACGGAACTTCATCAGCGTGTGGCTATTTTTATTGGTTCGCCTAAAATGGTGAAAAAGGCTGAAGAATTTATGGCAGAGTTTTCTCCGGTTGAAAATCTTAAAGAAAAAAACATCGAAATTAAATCGGCTTAAATATTTGATAGGTTAAATTAGATATAGAAGGCGGGTTTAAACACTCGCCTTTTTTGATATGAGTAATTTTATTTTGATGTAGGATATTTGAAGTATTAAACGGTAACTTAGTAGAAATCAAAAGATAAAATATTATAAAATTATGAAATCAACAATTAAAACCATGGCAACAGCCGTATTTGCGCTTTTCGTTTCTGTAGGTGTAATGGCGCAAGAAGCAAAACCTAAGGCTAGTCCAGCAGCGACAGCTACTGGTAAAGTTAACGGTGCCAATATTACCATTAATTATAGTAGCCCTGCGGTAAAAGGACGTAAAATTTGGGGTGGGCTAGAGGCCTATGATAAAGTTTGGCGTGCTGGCGCTAATGATGCTACCACTTTTGAAACAGATAAGGATGTTAAGGTAGAAGGTAAAAATTTGCCAGCTGGAAAATATAGTTTTTTCTTGATTCCTAGAGAGAACGGTACTTGGACGGCCATATTTAACAAAGAACCTAAACAATGGGGTGCTTTTAAGTATGAAGAGGCTAAAGATGCTTTAAGGGTTGATGTAAAAGTTAAACCATTAGCTGAAACTCAAGAAAGATTAGTTTACAAGGTGCACAGCAAAGGTTTCTCTTTGGATTGGGATAAGGTGTCTGTTCCAGTTGCGATAAAGTAGGCTTACACTAGCCGTCATTTCGACAGCTTGCTCCGATTATTCTTAGGCGTACGTGGATAACAGAAGCTGATTTTGCAGTTTCTGTACGTTGGCAATAACGTTCAAATAATCGTCATTTCGAACGTAGAGAGAAATCTAGCGTTAAGAAAGCAAATCGTTAGATTTCTCCTCATACTTCGTCGAAATGACGTGGAGACTACGGTCATTCGTCGCAACGACTTACAAAAAACATAAATGCAAATAAAAAAACCATATCACCAGAGATATGGGTTTTTTATTTAGAGAAGACTTTGACTATTATTTCGTTCTGCCTCAAAAATGGTATCAATTGCCCAATTTGCCTTGTCCTGCGAAGCGGCTACGGCCAATCGGTCACAGCGTTCGTTTTCAGGATGTTCATTGTGGCCTTTGATCCATTTGAATTTAACTTGATGAAGCTTGTGCTGTTGAAGATATTGTAACCACAAATCTTTATTTTTTTTGTCTTTAAAGCCTTTCTGCACCCAACCAAATACCCAACCTTTTTCTATGGCATCTACTACATATTTACTATCAGAGAAAACAATAACTTGTTGCCCCGGTGTTTTTAAAGCTTTAAGGGCTACAATTACCGCCAAAAGTTCCATGCGGTTGTTAGTAGTCATTCTAAAACCACCGCTTAACTCTTTATAATGTTTGCCTGAACGTAGGATTACGCCGTAACCGCCAGGACCTGGATTTCCGCTTGCTGCTCCGTCTGTGTAGATTTCTATCATGATGCTTGGCAAAGCTAAGTTTTATGGGTGATAATTGGGTGTTGGTGTGGAAAAGAAGATTGTTTAATTCAAAAGATTGCTTCGTCATTCTTCCTCGCAATGACGTTAAAGAAAGTGTCATTGTGAGCTTTGCAAAGCAATCTTTCTGTTCTACTTTACTACCTTCAATAATTCTGTAATGGCTACTTCAAGTTGTTGATCTTTACCTTTGTCTATTACACCTGGCATATTCTTAACTTGAACATCAGGTTTGGTTTCATTGTTTTCTAACCATTGTCCAGCTTTGTTTTTTGCGCTGATAGGAACCGAACCCCAACGAGTTCCATCAGGAAGTAATTCCCAACCTGCAAAACTACAAGTTCCCGGAACAGGCATACCTACCGTTTTGCCAATGCCTAAATCTTTGTAGCCGCATGAAAAGCAGTGACCGTCGCTATAGTTAGCTTCATTAAACATAGCTAAAGTTGGTTTAGTCCATCTAAAGGTTGGTTCATAACCTACAGAACGTTGCTCAGTAGCGTAGTCCAAAAACTTTTGTCCAGTAAAGAACATGGCTAAATCCGATACCAAGTCGCCGCCACCATTAAAGCGAGTGTCGACAATTACCGCTTTGCGATCAGCAAATTTTCCCATCATTTCTTCATACACGCTACGGTATGGGCCATCGCTCATACCCGGAATGTGTACATATCCCAGTTGGCCTTTACTTAGGCTATCTACCTCTGCTTGGTTAGTTTTTACCCAACGTTTGTAGAGCAATTGATTTTCGGCACCTAAACTAATAGGTTTAATGGTAATCTGTTGTCTTTCTTTGGTTTTAGGGTCAAGGATTTCCAATAAAGTAAACTGGTCTGATTTTCTGTTTAAAAATTTAGCTGCATCTTGGTTAGCTTCAATGAGTACACCATCAATTTTTTCGATGATCATGCCTGGTTTTACACTTAATTTGGCCTTGTCCAATGGTCCGCCGGAAAGGACTTCGTCAATTAAAATGCCGTCACCTTGATGTTTGTAGCTGGCAATAACCCCTAAGGAGGCCGTTGCATCGGCATTAGGAATAGTTCTGCTGAAACGAGCACCAGCGTGTGATACGTTCAGCTCACCCAATAGTTCCGATAGCATTTCTGCAAATTCATAGCTGTTGCCAATATGTGGAAGGTATTTTGCGTAAGCAGGTTTTAGGCCATCCCAATCGGCTCCGTGCATATTTGGTGTGTAAAACATGCCTTTATTGCGCAACCAAACGTGTTCAAACATGTAGGCTCTTTCGGCTGCGGCATCTACTTCTACTTCGCCATCAATGTTGATTTGTTCACGTTTGTTGTTGTCGGTATTAATTTTTGAGATACGGCCACCACTCAATAAATAGAGGTTTTTCTGTGCCTTATCCCATGAAAGACTTCCGCCCATACCATCTAAAGGAATTTCCATCTTGGTTTCCTTGGTACGCAGGTTGGTGCTCCATAAGTTGCTTCCTTTCTCGAAACTAGCTAAATAGTAAAGCTTTTCGCCATCTTTAGAAAGTACAGCGTCACTCAACGAGGAAGAGTGAATGGTTAATCTGGCTTTTCTTGTATCCAGCCCGTCCCAATCAAATACTACGGTAGAATCTGGTTTTACTGGTTTAGCTTTGGGGTCTTTGGCTTCTTTTTTTGCCGCTTCTTCTTTGGCTTTCTTTTCTGTAGCCTCCATATCTTTTAAAAGTGCAAAATCATCTTTGTTCAAATTGAAACGGTCCCAACTGTCTTTGGTTAAAAATAGGCTGTAAACATCACGTTGTGAAGAACCACTATTGGCATGTGCTTTCATGCCATCACGGTTGCTGAACCAGATCAGTTGTTTGCCGCCATTTACCCATTTGGCACCACCATCACCATAACCGCTTTTGGTTAAGTTTTTCATGGCTTGCTTGCCGGTGGCATCTAATAATACTACCTCTCCATTAGACATGGTAGGTTTGTAAGTGGCCAACAACCATCTGCTATCTGGGCTCCAGGTAAAATATTGGTCACCATCTTGCATATAGAAAAGTTGGTCAGGCGTAAGCAAGGTCACTGTATTTTTATTTCCAAGCTCCATCACTTTTAGTGTCCTGCGGTTTTCTATAAAAGCAATTTTTTTGCCGTCGGGAGATAGGATAGGCATGTAATTGTCGCTTGAATTGCTGACCAGTGGTTTTTCTTCAAGTAAGGTAGCTGCAAAGAAATAAGGTTCTTCTTTACGGGTTTTTCTGGTTTCGTAGATCCGCCATTTGCCATTGCGTTCGCTGGCATACACCAAAGATTTGCCATCTGAAGCAAATTCCACAAAACGTTCCTGTTCTGGTGTGTTGGTAATTCTTTTGGTCATTTTGCCATCTACTGAAGTTACAAAAACTTCGCCTCTGGCAATAAAGGCTACTTCTTTTCCATCGGGAGATACCGACATTTCCCTAACACCACCGTTAATGGTAATAAAACCATCGTTATTCGCTTTTTCTTGGGTATTGATGGTTACATTTAATTTTTGAGGGCTTAAGCCTGGTTTTAAAGTATAAAGCTCGCCATCATAGCTAAAAGAAAGCATGCCATTATTGGAGGCACTTAAAAACCTCACTGGGAAATTCTTGAATTTGGTAATCTGCTCATTCTTTGCTTTTTCTTTCAAAGGCATTTTGTGGATGTTGAAGGTGCCACTTTCTTCACTCAAATAATAGATACTTTGTTCGTTGTCAGCAAATACAGGATTTCTATTCTCACCGTAAAAACTGGTGATTTGAGTATGTTTATCTGTTTTTTTGTCATATACCCAAATATCTCTGGCAATAGATGATTGATGGTGTTTGCGCCACTCATTTTCACCGCCTTTTTTATCATGGTAAATCATCTTTGAACCATCCTTACTGCTTTGTACCGCTTCTGCAGGAATGGTGAAAATTTGAGCAATGCGGCCGCCTGTAGTTGGTACCGAATAAAGCTCTGGCTGCGAGCCAGTAGGAAACTGACGGTGGTTAACGTCATCTTGTCTAGCCGCACCAAAAACTACCGACTTATTGTCTGCAGAAAAACTAAAAGGAACTTCGTCGGCAGAGTGATAAGTTAACCTCTTTGCAGGGCCACCGTTAGCGTCCATTACGAATACATCAAAATTGCCATAACGATCAGAAGCAAAAGCGATTTGCTTACCATCTTTACTCCATTGAGGCATAAAATCATGCGCTTCGTGAAAAGTGAGCTGTTGGGCATTTCCTCCACTGCTAGGCACACGGTACAGGTCGCCCTTGTAAGTGAAAACAATGGTGTTTCCATCGGGAGAAATAGTTGGATATCTCATCCATTGAGGCTTTTCTTGTGCAAACAAAGGGGTAGACAAAAGAAAACCTAGAGATAAGGTTAGTAGTTTCTTCATAAACTTTGTTAGTTAAATCTTAAAGCTAAAATAAAGTATACATTTAAGAAATGGGTAACAAAGCTGATGTTTTATACTAATCTTTCTAACTGGGTTGGAGGCACACCATACTTTTTCTTGAATGAAAAAGAAAAATGGGACAAATCTTCAAAGCCAACTTCTAAGTAAACCTCCGTAGGTTTTCGTTTCTTTTCGGAGAGATGATGGTAAGCCAATTCGAGCCTTTTGTTGGTTAGCCATTTTTGTGGAGTGGTGTTGAACAGCTTTTTGAAATCACGGTTAAAGGTGGACAGGCTTCGACCAGAAAGGTAGCCCAGTTTCTCTAATGACATGTTGAACATGAAATTACGTTGCATAAATCCAATCAGGTCAATCTTTCCTGGAGCGTCAAAGTGTGCCAAAACACTGTCTACCTTTGGGTCGATGGTACGTAAGATACTGATGGCTTCGGTAATCTTCAACTGTGCCAAGCTTTCAGGAAACTCACCAGAAACATCAAAATAGGGGATGAGCGAGGCTAAACAGCTTTCTAATAGGGGATGATTGTTGAAACTATATATTTTTTGTTCTGGTGGCTGTTTGCCCCTAGTGTCTATGTGCTCGTAAAACTTCTTTAGCCTTTCTGTGCTCAGGTGCATTACTACGGTTTTGTGAGGCTGCCCATCTTTGGGATAATTAATTACGGTGGCCAATTGATTTCTGGGAATAAGAAAGAGATCGCCCGTTTTGAAATGGAAGGTGTGATCTGCTTGGATAATTTTGGTTTCACCTGAAATGAACCACACCAACATATGATCATCGAACATCAAATCTGATTTGAAGAGCTTATCCTCATAGCTCGAAAGCTTGATTTCTTGGGTGAGGTATCTAGAAATATGTTCCATTGCTATAAAGTTAGATGTTTTTACCATTTCTAATCCACGTAACTTCGTATTTAGTCTGCCAAAAATCTGAAACCTAAAAGTGTTTCGCTCAATTCCCAAAGACGTAGGGCATTTTCTTTATCTACCGAATAAGCTTGTACCCCACGTAGGGTTTCGGGCTTATCGTACTGATGATGAATGTTGCCTGTGTCCAATTCGGCAATGTCCGCATTTTCACAGTAAACCCCGCCAATATTATTTAGTGCGGGGCTTGTAGCGCACCATATAATGGTTGCAGCTCCTTGTGGAATGGTTTTTAAGGTCGCTGCTACTTCGGGTTTGAGATCGCCATTGGCACTGTGGGTACCCAATTGCTTAAACAGTTCGATAGGTTCTTCTCTCCCAAGATCGGTGCCAATAACGCTACCTGGATGAAGCGAATAAGCACGAATATTGAATTGTTGTCCACGATGATCTAACTCTACTGAGAAAAGATTGGCGGCCGTTTTGGATTGTCCATAGCCTTCCAAGGTTTGATATTCCCGATGGTTAAAGTTAGGATCTTCGAAGTTGAAAGGCGCCATCTGATGTCCGAAAGAAGATACGTTAATAACCCTAGCGCCATTGGCTTTTTTGAGAGCAGGCCATAATCTAGCGGTAAGCTGAAATTGTCCAAGGTAGTTGGTCACCAATTGAGATTCGTAGCCACGTACATCTCTGCGTAAAGGTACCCACATAATGCCCGCATTGTTAATCAGGAGGTGCAAAGGTCTATTGGAAGAAAGGAACTTGGTGCAAAAGGTATCTATGGATGTGCTGTCCATTAAATCCATGGCTTCCAGTTCTACGTTTTGAATACCTTCCAGATTTTTTTTAGCCTTCTCCACATCTCTGGCAATGACAATCACTATTGCGCCAGCGCCTACCAATGTTTTGGTAGTTTCTAAGCCAATACCAGTGTGCCCACCAGTAATAATGGCAATTTTTCCAGTTAAATCTCTGCCTTTGATCACTTCCTCTGAAGTAGATGTTGCGTTAAAGCCTGAACCAGTGGGTTGTTGCAATACGCCTTGATAATTGTTTTGTGTCATGTCTTTATTTATTTGATACCACAAATTTAGCGGGCTTTGCAATCGACGATTTTGTTGAGCCTGTCAACTTACTTTGCTGAAATTGTCAACTACTTTGTTGCGCGGTTCACTAATTAGAATCACCTATTTCGGTCACTCAAATTGCTTCTTTATTGTCACCTTTTTGTGTACATACAAGGATATTTTATGGTAACTTAGTAGTTAAGATGGATTGATACGTACAACTTTAAGGGCATTTGCCCGGGTGTTTAATTTGTTTCGCTTTCATCCCTACTTAATATTTATTTTTGAGACAAATTTGTAGAAAATGAACTACCATCAATTGCAACAAGAGGTAGAAACTTATGTGGTCAATTATTTTAACGACCATCATAATTCCGATCTTGTTTATCATAATTTAGCACATACCAAGAGAGTGGTTCAGGCCGCCATACAAATTGCCAATCATTATCAATTAAAAGATGATGATTTTTTTATCGTTTATGTGAGCGCTTGGTTCCATGATACGGGATATTTCATAGAAACTTTAAAACACGAAGAAAAGGGGGCAGAGCACGCCGCTACTTTTTTAACAAACCACCAGATAGATGAAAAAATCGTCGCTGCAGTAAAGGCAGCCATTTTATCTACCAGATTGCCACAAAGTCCTAGCAACTTAAATGAACGTATTTTATGTGATGCAGATTTGTTTCACTTGGGAAGTGATGATTTTAATGAAAGATCAAAACTATTGCATAAAGAAGTAGAGCAGCTTTGCGGAAGAGAAATTAGCAAAAAGAGCTGGAGATTGAAGGATATAGAATTTTTAGAAAGCCATGAATACCATACCGACTATTGTAGGCTTTTGCTTGGAGAACAGAAAAACAAGAACCTGGCAAAACTAAAAAAGAAATTTAATGAGGATATTTTAGAACAAGCAAACAAAAACGAAGATAAATTGAAGCAGGATAAAAAAGAAAAAGCAGAGAAACCAGCGAAAGAAGATAAAGATGCATTGCCTAGCAAGGGTGTGGAGACCATGTTCCGTATTACTTCGGCAAATAACCAACGCCTTAGTGATATGGCCGATAACAAAGCACAATTGCTCATTACGGTTAACTCCATTATTTTATCATTGATTGTAAGTTTGTTGCTGCGTCGTTTAGAGGATAATGCTTATTTGGTGGTACCTACCTTTATTTTATTGCTAGTGAGCTTGTCGTGCATCATCTTTTCTATTCTCGCCACACGGCCCAGTATTCCCAAAGGAATTTTTACGCAGGAAGATGTGGAGCGCAAAAGGGTAAACCTGGTGTTTTTTGGTAATTTCTACAAAATGCCATTGGAAGAATACCATCAAAGCATGGAAAAGGTGATGGCTGATCGCGATTTTTTGTATGGCACCTTGATCAAAGATGTTTACTCGCAAGGGGTAGTGTTGGGCCGGAAATATAAGCTCATCCGCATTGCCTACAATATTTTCATGTTCGGTTTAATCACTTCAGTACTGGCTTATATCATTTTCTCAGCAGTTTATGGTAAGTTCTCCTGATATACTTAGTGTAGCTACACCTATGTTTGATAGGGATTTGAGCTGGATTTCCTTTAATGAGCGTGTTTTGTTGGAGGCAAAAAGGGAAGCAACGCCACTTTTGGAAAAAATCAAATTCCTGTCCATTTATTCCTCTAATTTGGATGAGTTTTACCGCGTGCGTATGCCTGTATTGCAGGCTCTTAGAAAGCTTAGCAAAAAAGAAAATAATGAAATCAAGCAGCCAGAGTATTTATTAAAGCAAGCTACTATAACTATCCATCGCCAACAGGAAATGTTTGGGGAGATATTGAAAAATATAGTGCTTCCTCAATTGAAATCTCACGGTATTCATTTTGTTTACAATGAACCGATTCCTGAAAATTTAGAAGATGAATTGAGCAGTTACTTTCTGAGTACTATTTTAGCATTTCTTCAACCGGTGGAAATATCTAATCCAAAAACCGATTTTTTCCCGAACAATAGCCAACTTTATTTCTTGGTTAATGTAGAAGCGGAAGAGAAGGCGGCCAGCTACGTGTTGAATATTCCATCTAATGAATTATCTCGTTTTTACGAAACAAATGTAGATGGCCAGAAATATGTGTTGGTGATAGACGATATTATTCGTCAAAACCTGCAACTACTGTTTAAAAACAAACAGATAAAAGGTTGTTATAGCTTTAAAATCACTCGTAATGCCGAAATGGATTTGGAAGATGAATACAACCTAGATATTGCCGATTTGATAGAGAAGCAGATACAAAAAAGAGATTTAGGTTTGGCCACTAGGTTTTTGCACGAACCAGGCATTCCACAGTCTGCATTGATGTTCTTAGTTCAGCAATTAAACCTTGGACATGCTAACGTGGTAGAGGGTGGAAAGTACCACAATTTAAAAGATTTGAGCGATTTTCCTATCAAAGATGCTAAGCTGAGCAATGAAAAATGGCCAAAGGTCATTTATCCTAAGTTTAGAAAAGACCTTAGCCTTCATCAACAGATGGTAGAGAAAGATTTGCTCATCAATCCTCCATATCAATCGTATGATAGCGTATTGCGCTTTTTTAATGAAGCTGCCACAGACGAATTAACCACGGAAATTTACACTACTTTATATCGGGTAGCCAGTAATTCTAAAATTGTAAACGCCTTAATTACGGCTGCCAAAAACGGTAAAAAAGTAACGGTATTGGTAGAGTTGAAGGCACGTTTCGATGAAGCCAACAACATCAAATGGGCCAAAAAAATGAAGGCTGCCGGTGTAGAAATCATTTACAGCGTAACAGCCTTGAAAGTGCATGCAAAAGTAGCTTTAGTTAAACGCAAACAGGGGATTAGGATACAATATACAGGCTTGTTTGCTACGGGGAACTTTAATGAAACCACGGCCAATTTTTATACTGATCATATTTTAATGACCGCACATCACGGCATGTTGCGTGAACTCGAATTGTTATTCCTGTTTTTGGCCAGACGTGAAAAGCCATCTGATCCCAATTTGATCAAATTTGATCATCTTTTAGTGGCGCAATTCAATTTACAAGCCAAGTTTTTAACCCTCATACAACGTGAAATCGAATTTGCTAATCTGGGGGAACCAGCTTCCATCACCATTAAGCTGAATAATTTGGAGGAAGAGGTGATGATCAACAAGCTTTATGAGGCAGCAAATGCTGGCGTAAGAATCAACCTCATTATCCGAGGGATTTGCAGACTGATACCTATTGAAAACATTACCATCAGACGGATTGTTGACCGCTATTTGGAACATGGCCGAATCTTTTTGTTTCATAATAATGGCAACGAAGAAATTTTCCTAGGTTCTGCAGATTGGATGAGTAGAAATATCTACAGAAGGATTGAAGTATGTTTCCCCATTTTTAATGATGAAATCAAGAGGGAACTTAAGGAAATATTGCTACTGCAACTCAAAGACAATGTACAGGCAGTGTATATTAATGAGGAAATGAATAATATCCCTGTTCCAGAAGAAGGAGATTTGGTTCAGTCGCAATATGCCATTTATCAATATTTAAAAACCAAACCATAATGATGAAGTTATACCCTAAATATTTGTCTTTAATGTTTACCTGCAGTTTTGCTTGTGCCATTACGCTGCTTTCTTGCGCTCAGGAAAAGGCAAAAAAGAATATAAACCCTCCTGGTTATAATTTGGAGGTACCACAGAAATACAACATGCCAGATGTATTGCAGGAAATATCTGGTATTACTTTTTTGAATGGAAATAATGCGACCGTTTATGCCGAGCAAGACGAAGAAGGTCGGGTTTTTATGTTTCCATTAGGCTCAAAACAACATACCTCTACCAAGTTTGCCAAAAATGGAGATTATGAAGATATTGCTATTGCTAAAAATAGAATCATCGTGCTGAAAAGTAATGGCGATTTGTATTCGTTCCCTATTACTGAAACCAAGAAAGAAGAAGCTTCAAATGTAGTAGAAACCAAATCAATTTTGCCTAAAGGCGAATACGAAGGCATGTATGCTGATCCTGTTACTGGACAGCTTTACGTATTGTGTAAAGAATGTAAGCAAGATAAAGGAACAAAAAATGCCAGTGGCTTTATACTGAACATGCAAAGTGATGGCCGTTTTGTATTAGGAAATAACTTTAGCGTTGATGCAGGCAATCTTGAAAAATTAACCGGCAAAAAGAAAGGAGCTTTTCGCCCTTCCGCTTTAGCCAAACATCCTATCACCAAAGAATGGTACATCGTTTCTGCCATCAATAAGGCATTGGTAGTAGCGGATCAACACTGGAAAATTAAGGCAGCCTACCACTTAAGTTCAAATACATTTAACCAACCAGAGGGTATTGCCTTTGATCAAAAAGGGAACTTATTTATTTCCAATGAAGGCAGTGATACCCAATATGGTAATATTTTGAGATTTGACTATAAAAGAACTAAAAAATAGCTTATGCTTAAAAAAATTACGCTAATTGTTCTATTTACTTTAACTGGTTTTGTTGTATTTGCACAACAGGAGGTGAAATACCGAGTCATTTTAATTGGCGATGCTGGAGAAATGAATATGGGCCAGTTGGAATCCCTTAAAAGTGCGGCAAACCATGTGATCAAGGGTAAAACCACTACACTTTTTTTGGGCGATAACATTTATCCCACAGGAATGGCCCTGCCGGGAAGCAATAATGTTAAAGAAACGGAACAGATTTTAAAGTCGCAGTTTGAACCTATGCGGACCAAAGGCGCTGCAGTTTATTTTGTTCCCGGTAATCACGATTGGGACAAATCTGGCCCTAATGGTTTAGCGAAAATTCAAGCACAGGGACAGTTTCTATCTTCTTTTAATGATCCTTTGCTTAAACTCATTCCCGATAATGGTTGTCCTAATCCTGTAGCTATTAACCTTACTGATAAATTGACCATTATTGCTTATGATAGTGAATGGTGGTTGTTTCCTTACGATAAATCTAATCCCGATTGCGAATGTAACAGTAAAGAGGAAGTGGTGATGCGAATGCGGGAGCTCTTTGATCAGAATAAAGATAAAATGATCATTTTGGCCTCGCACCACCCTTTCCAAAGTTATGGCGCACATGGAGGTTATTTCACTTTTAAAAACCATCTTTTTCCACTTGCCTCACTCAATAAGAATCTATATATCCCTTTGCCAATCATTGGTTCTCTCTATCCTTTTTTAAGAACAACTTTTTTAAATCCAGAGGATATGAAACATCCTTTGTATAAGGAAATGATCGAAAAGGTAAATGGTGTTTTTGGTGATGTGCCTAATGTGGTATATGCTGCGGGGCATGAGCATGGTTTGCAGTTGATTAAAAGTAAACAACTACAGATTGTGAGCGGGGCAGGCGCAAAGCACTCACCCAATAAATTAGGTAAAAACTCATTATTTCACAGTTTCGAAAATGGTTATGTAGTAGCCGATCAGTTGATGAACAACGACATGCGCTACGAGTACTATACTTACAACGATACAGGAGTCAATAAAGTTTTTAGTTATACCCAGCCCTATCAGCAAGTAGAAAATATACCCTCAAAGCTAGTTAAGGTAATTACTGCCGATAGTGTGATGGTAAAAGTAAAGCCATCGTTTGATAGCGTGAGTAGGTTTCACCGTTACTTATTTGGAGATAATTATCGGAAAGATTACGCTACTGATACCAAATTGCCAGTGATCCGTATTTCAGAAATAGCTGGTGGTTTAAAGCCTACGCAGTTGGGTGGGGGTAACCAATCTCGTTCGATAAGATTGGCTGATAAAAATGGTAAAGAATATGTGTTGCGTAGTGTCGAAAAATATCCCGAAGTATTATTGCCACAAGGATTGAGAAATACCTTTGCTAAAGATGTAATGCGTGATAATATGGCTTCGCAACACCCATTTACAGCCTTGGTAGTACCTGTTCTGGCTAAAGCCGCTGGAGTACCCCATAGTAACCCGATGATAGGTTTGGTCTCTCCAGATCAAAATTTGGGCGATTATGCACCATTGTTTGAAAATACCATTTGCCTGCTAGAAGAAAGAAACCCGCTTGGACCATCAGACAATACCGCCAAAATGTTCAAAAAGCTCGATAAGGATAACGATAATACTTACGATGCAAAGCTATACTTGAGAGCAAAGGCCTTGGATGTACTCCTTGGTGATTGGGATCGGCACGAAGACCAATGGCGTTGGAAAGCCGATAGTACCAAAAAAGGTTTGAAGTATATTGCTATTCCAAGAGACCGCGACCAAGTATTTTTTAGAGCCGATGGAAAAATCCAACGTTTTGCCCAAAAATCTGATCTATTGCCAATGATGCAGGGCATAGAGAAAGATTTGAAGGATGGAAACTGGTTTTTATGGGAAGGTAGGGCCATGAACAGTAAGTTATTGTCGCAATATACCGAAGAGCAATGGGACAGGGATGTAAAAGAGTTTTGTGACCTTTTTACCGACGATATTTTCGAGGAAGCCTTAAAAAGATTGCCTAAAGAAAGCTACGCTTTAAGACACAACCAGTTTTTGTCGCAACTCAAACAACGTAAGGCCAGTATTCCGAAGGTGATGAATGAATATTATCATTTTTTCAATCGTATTGTAGATGTACAAGCAAGCCATAAAAATGAAAAAGCAGAAATCAGCGGTTTAGCAGATGGTCATTTGAAAGTAGAACTGTACAAAATCAACAAATCAGGGGAAGTAAAAGATGTAACTTTCAGCCGCGTTTTCAATCCTAAAATTACAAAACAAATCCGCTTATACATGAGAGACGGAAATGACAGCGTATACCTTAACAATAAAACCTCGCCCATTACTTTGAAAATCATTGCTGGGCATGGGAAAAAAGTGTACAATGTAACCGCTTCTCGTCAATCTGTACGTTTGTTTGGCCTTAAAGATGAAAATGTGTTTGATGGAGAGGATGCCGACAAACTGCGTATCAAACTATCGAGTGATACAGGGAACGCCACTTATTTGGGGAAAGATTTATATAGCAGAACCTCTTTATATCCTAATGTAGGTTATAACGTAGATGATGGCTTTTCTTTAGGTGCTTTCATGAACATCACCAATCCAGGATTTAGAAAACAGCCTTATGGCAATTCGCAATCCTTTAGTTTGCTCTATGCCTTTGCTACTTCGGCGGTTAGATTTAAATATACTGGCGATTGGTTGAAAGCCATAGGCAATGCCGATGTAGTAGTACATGCCAGTGTACAAGCCCCTGATAATACCCGCAACTTTTTTGGTGTAGGTAATGAAACCTCCTTTGACAATAACATTAGGTATTACCGTACCCGAATGAATCTCTTTCAGTTGGAAACCAGCTTGCGTTGGCGTAGGCCAAAATCTACCTTTAGCGTAGGGCCAAGCTTTCAATTTTACACTTTTGATCAAAAGGATAATCAAAATAAATTCATCAACAACGTTTCAGAGCTAAATTCTTCTGACCGTTTTGAGATAAACCAAGAGAAGCTTTATGCTGGCGTGATGGTGAATTTTATCAATAACACCAGAGACAACGAATTGCTGCCAACCTTAGGTAGTTATATAGACTTTAAATTATTGGGCTATCAAGGAGTAAGTAGTGCCGCAAGATCATTTGTACAATTTAATGGTGCTATTTCCCTATATAAAAATTTAGACGGACGTGCCAACTTGGTGCTAGCCAATAGATTTGGAGGTGCGGTAACGGTAGGTAATCCAGCTTTTTATCAGTATGCCTATTTAGGAGGCGAAGGAACGTTGTTAGGCTACAGACAATATCGCTTTGCAGGCAAACATAGTTTTTATAACAATTTGGAATTAAGGATAAAGCTAGGCGATTTTGTAAGTTATGTATTACCTGGTCAGGTAGGTTTTATGGGCTTGTATGATGTAGGAAGAGTATGGGCAAAGGATGACCCTTCTACCAGTTGGCACCATGGCGTTGGCGGCGGTTTATACTTTTCGCCAGCTCAATTGACCATGTTAAGAGTAATTGCAGCCTATTCAAAAGAAGGATGGTATCCTCAATTTTCAATGAATTTCAGATTTTAAGTAATGAACACCAACGTTATCAAAATAAATAAGAATGAATGTATAGCCTGTCATATACAGTGGAGCCTATCTTTCAGGCCATTGGTCGCTTATTTAAAAAGAAGATTAAAGACTGAAGAAACTATCAAAAAGGAGTTTTATAGGTTTTTACTGGAAAAGATAGAAAGTGAAGGAGCCTTGGCCAAGAATCTAATGGTAGAAGACTTGGCCCAATACAAAGATACATTAGAGCTCATCTTTACTATTTTAACCCCTTTAATGGCTAATGAAAAGGAATTGTATTGGGCTTTAAGCACGCCAGTTCCCGACCAGATTTTCTTTAGTACTGATCTGCTTTATAATTTTATCCAAAAAAATGTAGAAGAGCACGGTAAAGCTAACGGTGAGTATAAAAAGCAAAAGGAAAAAGATCAAATTAAGTTCATTTATAATGTTATCCTAAAACGTTACTACAATTATTCGGCACTCACCAATAATGAGATGCGCTTTGCCTACAACAATCCAGAAACTGGGCTTACACAATATTACAACGTAAATGTAGATACTCAATTTGTTGATATCAGCTATGATAAAAAGGAATTGCCTATCCTCAATTTTGAGCAGTTTTCAGGTTTTGTAGATGATGAAAAAGGTTTGGAACTTTTATTTGAGGTGTTGCCCCTGAGCGATTTTAAGTTTGATGGATTTACGGTGATCTCGGTAACTGATGTGACACTACAGCATGCCATTGATGGCATCAGAGAGGCTTTGGTGAACCATAACTACCAAACCGAGGCCTATAAGCATGTGATACAAACTTTAAGAACCTTAGGTGGAAATGCCGATATAGAATTTGGTTTGCTACCTCTAATTACGGTTAACGGCAAACCTATTTTGGATGTTGACGATGATTCGAGTTTGCTCATCAATGCAGGTAAACATTTTGGTGTAGATGATAGTGTTTTTTACAGGCAACTTGAATTATATAAAGATAATCCGCAACCCATTTTCTTTAACAAAATTACAGATGAGCAGATAGAGAAAACACCGTTTATGGAAGCCATTCGGAAAAGTGGCATCAAATCTTACTCTATTTTGCCAGTTTTTTATAATGCAGAGCTAGTTGGGATATTAGAGATATATTCTAAACAGGAAGTACTGATCGATGACATGTTACTTTCCCGTTTGCATTCGGCCATGCCGCTTTTAGGGCAGCTTTTCCAATATCGGATAGAAGAGTTTAATGCAAAAATGGATGAGGTGCTTAAAGATAAATTTACCGCTTTACAACCTTCAGTACAATGGAAGTTTAACCAACAGGTGTGGGAATTCATCAAGAAAAATAAAGGGAATAAAAATGCGCAGGACATTGAAACCGTTACCTTTAAAAACCTTTATCCTTTATTTGGAGCCATTGATATAAGAAATTCGACCATAGAGCGAAACCATGCGTTAAAAGAAGATCTAAAAATACAATTGGACAAGCTTTGCACCTCTTTGATTGATTTGAAAAAAACAGTGAAGCTTGATCTGATAGATAAAATTCTGCATAGTTGTAAAAATTGGGTGCAACGAACCGATGGTTTTATCAGTTCCAGTGAGGAAGATTCATTAAATGAATTCCTAGAGTTTGAAGTTTATCCAGTGCTGAAACATGTAGAGAAAAATCATCCAGCTACCAAAGAAATAGTGGACGAATATTTCGAAAGCATTAATCCAGACACAGGAGTTGCCTTCCAAAACAGACGAACTTTAGAAACCTCTATGCAATTCATTAACTCATCAGTAGGTGAGTATTTAGAAAGTGCCCAAGAGGAATTGCAAAAAACCTTTCCGTTTTATTTTGCAAAGTTCCGTACCGATGGGGTAGAATATGATATTTACATTGGGCAGGAGATTGCTCCTGATACCCCTTTTGATATGCTATTCCTTAAAAATATGAGGCTTTGGCAGCTACAGTCGATGGTAGAAATTGCCCGATTGACCAATCGTTTGGTAGATAAGATGGAGAAGCCATTGTTAACTACCCAGCTTATTTTTATCCATTCCAATCCTATTGATATTAGCTTTAGGAATGATGAACGACGTTTTGATGTAGAAGGAACTTATAATATTCGTTATGAGGTGATTAAAAAGCGAATAGATAAAGTGAAAATCAAGGATAAGGATGAAAGGCTAACCCAACCTGGAAAAATCGCCATGATTTACTATAATACTTTCGAAGCAAATGAATATTCCGCTTATATCAGTTATCTGCAGGAGCAAGGACTGTTAATGTCTGATTTAGAAATGCTCGATTTGGAAGAACTTCAGGGTGTAAGCGGCCTTAAAGCTTTAAGGGTGGGAGTGAACTATGGAAGTGAAAAAGTGAATATATAACCATACTAACAGTTTTTTAGCTGTTAGTATGGGTTAGGTTTAAAAATAAAGTCGATTAGCTACTGAAGCCAAACTTTATTTTATACCTATAAAGCTTTCCATTTATTTCCTGCTCCAACTTCAATACCTCATTGGTTTTTTTACTTATCCAAAAAACTTCTTTATTCCCTTTGGTTTCATGGGTAAGTAACCAACAATCAATTTTTTGGTCATCATAGCCAATCAATTGGGCACTACCGGTAACGGTATAAGCAACTTTTTGAAAGTTAGAAGCTGTGCCAGGGTCGTAAAATGGAACTACGAAGGTTACGCCATTTTTATAAGGCAATTGCGGAAAAGTTTCCAGATCTAAATGCCAGTTTAGGAAAAAATTATCAATAGACGATTTGTATCCTTCCCATATAGCTTTAGCTTGTTTTTCGGTTTCTGCATCACTTAATTTACGACCATTGTATTCAACGGTTTTATTTAAAAAATCAACCACAGCAACATTTACAGTTTTTGTGGTCGCTGTTCTAGAAGTTGGTACTTTCCACCAGGTTTTATGGTATAAAGGTTTCATGGTCTTCGCATCAGAAACAGATTTTACTATATGCATAATACTGTCCTTATCTTCCCATTGCTGGTCAATTTCTATCGCTGGTACTCCTTTATAATCGGTCTTTTTGATAGTTCTTGTCCAAAATTGGGTTTGCGTGCGTACAGAATCCTTATTCATTTTGAAATATACAAGGTATCGGTGCGTGCCTTCCCGTAAAACTTTTGGGTTTATGTTTTTTTCTGAAATAAAAACAGTGTCTTTTTTTTGTGCGCTTGCTGAGAAAAAAGCGCAAGAAAGCAAAATGAGTAGTGAATAGCGCATAGCCATATTTTTTAGGTGGTTAGAAAGCAATCTTTAAACAGCTAATTAAATAATAAAAAGCTGATGGTCATTGAGTTTAAATTAAGACTGCCCACTCTCTGGTTTGTTACAGAAGTGTTTGATTAAGTATGGTTTAGAAGGTAGGGATTGGAAAAAGGACTAGCCTCCTTAATCTCTTTCTGAGGATAACAGCTTTTGTATAAGCGTTTCTCCAATTTGTGCTACTTCCTCAGCCGTGTTAGATAGGATAACTATGCCCAATTGATGTTTTTTATTGAAACCTACGAATGAGCGAAAGCCACCCGTACCGCCAGCATGATAATAATAAGGCTCATATTGATATGTTTTTATACGCCAACCTAATCCCATGGCCTGTTCTTTACTTTCAAAAGTAATTTGATGGCTTAGATCAATAGCCTTTGCTAGTAGTGATTTCCCTGACATTTGAGCATTTGCATATTTGACCATGTCGTTCAAAGTACTTCTGATTGCTCCAGATCCTTTGAGTGATGCCAAATCCCAAGGGCTCGTTTCAAGCCCTTTTTCATTGTATCCTTTTGCTAAATCATGCTGTCGATTTGCTGGTATTTCTATATAGGTTGAGGTCATGGCAAGGGGAGAGGTAATTTCTTTTTTAAGTAGGGTCGCAAAACTAGCTTGAGTGGTCATTTCCAAAATAGTGCCCAGTAAACCGGCACCATAATTCGAATAGGAGAAGTTAATTCCTGGTGAGCTTTTTAGTTGGAAATGTTTCAGATAGCTGAAAAGTGAATCCCTATTATAGTGAAAATAAGGGTTTCTTGGATTAACATTGCCATTGAAGATGTTTTCTGGCAGCCTTGGTAGACCTGCAGTATGATTGGCCAGATGAACCAATTTAATGGACTTACCATGATAAGAAAGTAGTGGAATACTATCAGGTAGATATTTGTTGATATTATCTGACAATTGCATGCGTTTTGCCACTACTTGTTTAGCTAACAGTAATGATGTGAAAGTTTTCGTGATGGAACCTATCTCAAAAATGGTTTGTGTAGGATCAGGTAAAACCTCTTTCTTTTTGTCGGTGGTCCCGTAGCTATAACGTAGTACTTTGCCTTGTTTGATAATTGCGACCACCAAGCCAGCAGTATGGCTTTGCTGTATGTATGGATTCACTAAACTATCTACCAGTTGGTCAATGTTAGTCTTTAAGGGATTATTGTTTTTGATCTTAAAACCTTTAATCCCTTTTTTGAAAGGGATTTCTTCAAAATTAAGGCGCTCAATCTTCCCTTCGTTGTCTAGTTTTAAGGAAAAAATCTGTTGGGAAAGTTCAAATGTTGCCAAAAAATCCATGCCTTTTTCATTTTCTGATTTAAAGGACAAAGTTTGCCAATAGCCGTTATTGGCTTTGAATTTATTCATACCAGTCCTAAACTTAGCGGCGGTCATCTTTTTCTGAAAGTTAGCGCTGGTCATTTGGTAAACAGTATCAGAGTTGCCATCGTTGATACCTTTTCTCACCATATCTGCTATTATTTCATATTTATTTTTATCTGTTTGAGCCATTCCTCGTTCAGAAATGCAAAGAATAAAAAAGGTAAAACTTAGGAAATATGAAACAAATTTCATGACTGTAGGGATGAAGGTTAGTATTGTAATAGACAAGCGAGATTTGTGAAAGTTGCATCGGAGTAGGAGATAACTAGCTGATTTGGATAATAGGCATCAAAAAAAAATGGGCCAAACACGCACTGCCATAAGGTTGTCATCAGCGGCTGTTACGTTTACATCAAATCAATTAAGTCATGAAAATAGTATTTAACAGCTTGTTGCTTATAGCACTAATTATACCTGCAATTAAGGCGCAATCTCAGGTACAAAAATCAAAAGAAATGAAATATCAAACCATCGAAAAATTTAACATCATTGGCATTTCAGTAAAAACGACCAATGCCAACGGACAAGCCATCAAGGACATCGAATCGCTTTGGGGAAAGTTTTGGGGAGAAGAAATCAAAAAGCAGATTCCAAATAAAATCAACGACGATATTTATGCGGTTTATACGAATTACGAAACAGATTTTACTGGGCCTTATACGGTAATTGTAGGGTTGACGGTTAGTTCGTTGAAAGAAATTCCTAAATATTTTGTAGGGATTAGCATTGAAACTGCAAATTATCAGAAATTTACATCTAAAGGAAAGATGCCCGAAGCGGTATTGAATACTTGGCTGCAGATTTGGGAAGATAAGGAACTAAAACGTGCTTACAAAGCTGATTTTACGGTGCATGGTAAAAAATACTATGATGGAGATCATGCAGAAGTAGAGACCTTTATTTCGATAAAGGAATAGAGTAGTAATGAAAAAAGCAGTTCTAGAATGAACTGCTTTCAAATCATGACATCACAAAATTCTAATTTGCCTTCACCGGGGCCAACTTGCCTGCTTTTGTTGATACCGGAGTAACCTTAGAAGTTGTTGCATATTTGATAGCCGGAGCTACCTTTGCATCCTTTTGCTCCACAGTTTTACCCGATTGTTTTAAAACTACGTTACTTTTAGCAAGTGTATCTACTTTTGGCTTTACCGTTTCTTTGTGTACCGTTGCCTTTTGTGCTTTAAGGCCTGTTGCAAATAACAAGGCACTTAAAAGGGTTAAAATCTTTTTCATCTGTGTATTGGTTTAGTTCCCAGGTTTGATGGCTGTTTTGCTTGTATCGAGAACTGTTGGTGGCAGGGTATCCTGACGTTTCTTATTTTTCTTTTTAAATAGGTTGTTCAATTTCTCACCCACTTTGTTGATGGCCTTGTCGGTAACATTGTCTGCCGTTTTATTGATGGCTTTGTCTACAACTTTGTCCGTCGAGCGGTCCACAGAAGTTTCTGTAGCGGTTTTTGCTTTTGCTTTGAGTTTGCCCAAAATTTGTGCTTGCGCTATCCCTCCTACACCAAGGGTGAGGAAAAAGACTAAAATGACTTTCTTCATGGCTTTAATTTTTTCATGATCGTTTTCTTATCATAAAATTAGGCTAAGCGCCTATCTAGGTCAATCATTAAAAAAGATGATTTTTATGGTCAAATGGGAACTATAGCCCTGTCTGCAAACCACTTGCTATAATCCCTGCCATACTCGCCACCATAATTAATGCATATTTCTGTATGTGCCTTTATGTGCTCACGCGCCGTAAATACCATTTGCTTTTTCTCCCTATCAAGTACATAATCGGCATTAGGAAATTGTTTGTGATTGTACATAGAGCCGAAACCCATGGTTAAAGACAGTGTATTTGCTTCTTTATCGAAGTAAAAACTGTAATCCATTAATGCGGTGGTATTTAATGCGGTAAATTCATCTGCTGGTACCACAATAACCGGACAAATTTCTATCACTTCTCCTTCAAGAAGGTCTACCGTACAAAAAACACCTCTGCCTTTTCTTTTTATGGTTTTTAAGTACAATTTATTCTTCATTGCTATCCGAATTGGGGAAATATACGACACGCTTATCTTCGGGTTTACCATTGTAGTTAATGGTAACCTCCTGACCGGGCTCTATTGTTCGATAGGCATAAATGTTAATGGTTTTCTTCCTTAGAGAAAATGTATAAAAGGCATTGGCCTCTGCCGAATGGTTATAAAAAGAGGCGTAACCAAAACCAAATGCAGTTTGTTTCTGAGGGTTGCCCAGCAAAAAATAGTAATGATAAAGCCTGGTATGCCTTAAAGTGTCTTTTTCTTCATCCGACAAGAAAATAACCGGAGCTCGTTCTATCAAGCTTCCCCTCATTATTTTGTTTCTGGCAAATACACCACGGCCATGAAGTGGGCTTTCCCTTACTTCAACATCTTGCGGTTGATAAATATTGCTATTGAACAGCATTTTTTACTTTGTGCGGGTATGGGTGTTTTAGCTTCTCTTTCTGTTACAACTTTTTGTTCGGCTTATTTTTTAGGGTCAGTTTTGGAAGCCTTTGGGTCTTTTGCAGGAATGGTTTTGGCGTCGGCTCGCTGAGCTATTTTCGCCTCTTTAGCGGCTTGTTGCGCAGCTAACTTAGCTTCGGCCTCTTTTTTAGGATCGGTATGGCTTGCCTTGGGGTCTTTTGCCGGAGCCTGCGCTTGGGCAGTTTGATTGTTTCCGGGGTTTGTGGTTTCCTTTTTTACTTCGGTCGTTTGTGCTTTTAACGCTGTTACCAACAGCATTGAGCCTAAAATGGACAAGATTTTTTTCATCTGTTTATTTTTTATTGGTGATTAATTTAAGTGCTAAAGTAAATTCCTACTCCAGCATACTTCTTACGGCATCAAAATCGAAGTTTTCTGTAAAATTTTCTACTAAACTCTTTCCTAACGTAGTCTTTACGTATCTATACGAAAGTTGTATCATATAAGGTTTTGCCGGATTTTTTTCTGAACCTTTAAAATAATCGGGATTATACTTGTAGAGCGTTGCACCGCCTTTGTTATCCCAAAAACCGCTAAAAGTGAACGAACCTGTTTTTTGGGCGTCTTCTTTGGTATCGGCGTAATAGGTGTCTATCCGTACATTGTCGTTCTGGCCTGGGCCATAATTGTTTTTCCATGTAAAGATTTCTACTTTTGGTTTCACCATGGCAGGCTGTGCCAACCATTCGGCCGTACTTTCTTTCAAGGCTTTTTGTACAATGGCTTTTTTTGTTTCTATCTTTTGTTGCCAATCTGGATATTTGGCCTTTCTTACCACTAGGCTACGTTTGCCATTTTCATATAACTGTGGGTATTTTTGAGGGTCTTTCATCATTCCGGCACATTCTGTTTCGATCTCTTTTATTTTATCGGCAATCAAAAGCCGCTCTCTTTCGTAATAAACCAATAGGGCTTCGAGGTATTCTTTACGCGTAACGGGCACAAACAATAATTGACCTTGCTTGGTAAAATACCAATGACGGGTGATGAACACACTGCGGTCGCCCTGTTTTACGTTTGCCTCTGGAATGTCTTGATAAAATCCTTTGCCACTATTCACATTTTTAGAGGCATCCATTTTAATGAAGTTGTGTAAGGCGATAAACTGCCCGTTGTATTTTTTTGGCGTTTCATAATAGTAAGCCTCATCGGGAAAAGAAAAAGCATCTGCTATTCCTGTGTAACGATTAACATAGGCTCGAAAAACATTTTCGTATTCGCTGTTAATGATGGTCTTGTTTTTAACGCAGATGTACTCATAGCAACCCATGTTCAAATCATAGCTTACTAATGGATATTTACCTGCTATTGTTGCAGGAGCATAACTGAAAAAACTGGTTTTAAGCACACCGCCTAAAAGCTTGTAATTGGCTCGACTTTGTTTTTCGAGTGTTTCGATTTTGGTGAGGATGGTATTGGCTATAGCCTTATTAGTAACGGTACCCAAAGCATCGAACCAATGGGCTTTTTGCTGAGGCCATTCGTGATGGGCTGCGTCTATTTGTTTCCCAGGTAGAACTTCCAATTCTTTTGAAGATTGACAGTTTTGGGCTTTTACCTGTTGCAATAGCACAATGCAAAATGGAATGCTTAGGAGGTTCAATGTTTTCATTAGAAGGATAGTTGAGAGTTGCATGTTATTCTAACATTTTTCGTAGCGCATTCAAATCGAAATTCTTGAGGAAATTGCTAAATAATCTTTCCGAAAAACCTAGGTCTTTATTCAGCTCATACCTGAATTGCACTTCTATAAAAAGGGGCTTAGTAGTTGGCTGACCATTTGGATTTGTAAAATAAGCGGGGTTTAAAACATATAGGGCAGATGTATATTCATCTTCTGCATCATAAAACTTCCCCATATTTTCTAATCTTTTATTGGCATCATAGGTTTTGTTATTGTTATCAACCACTGCAGGCTTTTGTAGCCATTCCGGTTTTTGGTTGCCGAGCAGCTCTTTTATTTTCGCTTTCTTTGCTTCATAAATTTTAGGGTAGGCTTGCTTGTCTTCATCCAGTATAGCCATATCTTTCTTTGCCCACTCGGAAGTGCTGCCGCTTATATTTTTTAATTTGACTGCGTGGTCAAAATAAAAATTAGCTTTTTCAATTTCGAGGTATTCCAGCATATCTTCCAGGTATTTTTTTCTGCTAACAGGAATTAACAGCGGTACGCCAGCTTTGGTAATTAAGTATCGTCTGTCTATCCATTGGTATGCGTCGGGTCCGCGTTTATCATATTTGCTTCCGCTCATCCAGTTTTCGGTATAACCTTCTCCATTAATGATTTTTAAAAAATCGGCATGCTTGTTTTTATAATCATTAGCACGATTCATCCGCATATCCGTTTCAGAAATATATTGCGAAATTTTGCTGGGATTATTCTTAGCGCTGTTTTCAAAACCGGGGCCGTTGATGGCTTCCACAGGTATGGTGTAACGAAACCTGCCATTAATGGAAAATTCGCCTGTGCCGCCCGCTTTTGCTCCTGTAGGAATATACGGATTGATGTCTACCCGAAGAACGGTTCTATACTCATCCACTATTTTGGTGATATGCTCCCTTACATGGCACACGTAGTTGTATACGCCCAATTGATAGCCGTAATTGGCGCAAGCATTTTTACCATAATTACTGTTGCCCCACCTGGCAAAGCTTACCCTTGCTGCGCAACCTGTAAGGGTGAAATTTTTACGACTGGCTTCTTCTATTTTTTCAATAGCAATGAGGTTTTTCATCATTACCGTTTTTTCTGTCGCAGTACCCTTTAAGCTAATTGGGCCATATTTTGGATTGGTATGATCGGTATAAATTCCCGGCACGGCATCGGCGGTGCCATTGCAGGGAACAGGTTTCTCAAATAAAGCTGCTTTTTGTGCATATATTATAGTATTGCAGCATAATGATAACGCCAAAATAAAAGCTGATTTTTTCATGATTTGAACTTTATTTATTAAATATTCCTGTACCTTGGATCGAACTGACGCCACTAATGAGGCTTATCTTTCCTTCTACGCCAGCTGATCCAGCAGCTGCGGTTCCTAGCACTCCTGTATCTTTTATACTAGGATTATGCAAGCCTGCTTCTATTTCTGCTCCTGCTTTCACCACTATGTCTGTAATGCCTGTCCTATCCATTTCAATATCAACTCCACCACCAACATTTGCGCTAGCTTCTAAAGGACCTACTTTGCCGCCAACACTGGCCTTTGGTCCAATGCTTACGGTACAGTTTTTAAAAGAATCGCCAAAACCAGCATGATCTAGGTCTTGGTTTAAGGTAACACCAACCGTAAGCGCATTAAATGAAGTGCTTATGCCAATGCAGTTTACTTTGATGCTAAACCCTAAGTTGGCTACTCCTAATGTTTGGCCAAACTCGCTGTTAATATTGCAATTGGGATCTTTGAATTGTGTTAAACGCCCTTCTTTTATTTTACCTTCATCGTTGCAGCCATAACTAACACCTATTACCTCAGCTTTAAACGAAAGGTCGTTAAGCCATTGCAATTTTAAACCTGCATTAATGGATGGCATGGCTTCGGGATAAGTAGTATACAGAGATTGGTACGACATTTCGTTCAAAAATTGCTTTTGCACAACCAAGTATTGCTGGTATAATTCCTCGTATCTGGTATTAAATGCTGCAAGGTAGGTATCTACTGCCTTGACAGATTCCATACAAAGTGTTTGATTGTTTTCACTACCCATTTCTCCAACATTTTTCCATCGTTCACTTATCTTTTTCATGGTAGCATCGTATTCCTTTTTATACGCAGCACCTTCATTGTTACGGAAATCAGCCATTTTTTTTAAGACCTCATTTTTTTTACGCATTAAATTTTCTATCACTAACTTTTGCTTTACCGCCACTTTTTCTGAGAACATGGGCGCACGCACTATTGCTGTAGCAGTTTGCATGCTTATGGAGCCAGGATTGTTAATAGCTTTTTGTTTGGCATCCATAAATCTTTTTTGCTGTTCTTCTAGCTGTTTCAGCATTGTTTTGTTAGCTGTTTCGGCTATTTTTTGTAAGGGCTTAGATTGCTTGTCAATTTCTGCTAGAAATATTTTGCGTTGCTGTTCATACATCTTCATCGAAGCATAAGATTTTGGAAACTCCATGGGCAAAAAACCTCCAAGGTTCAGCAAATCATCGCTTTTATTAAGTGGTGGAAAATTGCCATAATCGGCCGCTGTGGGAAAGTATCCAAGTTTAGCAAGCTTGTCTTTTCTTTGTTGCGTTGCACCCTGCTTAAAAGCGGCTTTAGCGTGGGCCAATGCCGCAGTTTTATTTCCCTTGCTTTCGGCAATCAGACATTTCGTTTCGTTGGCTTGCGCATGACTAGCATTCAATAACAGGGTGCTGTCTAAATATTTAGTTGCTTTGTCTGTTTCACCTACAGCAAACCACGCTTGGCCTAAGTTGTTTAAAATGGTGGTATTCTTTTTAAATCTTGCATTCAGATTATTTAAAATAGGAATCGCCATTTCAGGTGCTCCCATCATGGTGAGCATGGATGCATAATTGTTCAGATGATCTGTATTGCCCGCATCATTAATGCATACCTGAGCCATCACACATAATGCAATTTGCGTGTGGCCGCTCATCCATAAAGCTGTGGCTGCATTTCCAAGTTGAGCCGTTCCGGCCCCGGTATTTTTTAGGGCTTTATAAATTTCGCTGGCTTTATTTTTTGCAGCGGGTAGAACTGCCGCAAAAACGGTATTACTTTTGGTTCCAATAAAAGAACCTATTCCAGCGGTCGACGGGGTAGCAGCAATGGATACTTTTCCTTTATTATCTTTATCACGAGAAAGACTGACCGTGGCTTTTTTTCCGAGTGCAGAAGAATTATTATTTATCTGTTCATTAGCTTCCTGCATTTTTGTTCCCACGCCAAAAGCATTCATCATACTATCAAGGGTCTTTTTAGCTTTCGGATCCATCTTCGATAGTTTTTCATTCAGTTTCTTTTGTGCTTCTGCATACTCCTTTTTATCTTTTTCAATTTGTTCTTTAGAAGGTTTTTGTGAAAAAGCGATAAATGGAAGTAATAAATACAAGAAGAAGAATATTGTCCTTTTCATTAGATATGGTATTAATTCGTTTCAGCTGAAAGTTGATGATCAAAAACCGGTTTTAAATCCCGGTGGGTTATCAATAGGGGATTCTCCAATATTTTTCGCTGTGTAAGAAAATCCATTTTGATTACTATATGTGCCGTCTCTTTGTGTGGTTTTATTAGGGTTTAGAAACAATACATTGTCTTTACTTCCTGAATAATATTTTATTTCTAAAGTGTAAGTTATTTTTTCCAACTTAAAATCTGATGCTCTTTGTAGGCTTCCCCATAGTCGTGTATTATTATTCTTTTTGCTCCACCATTCGCCCCTTCCTTGACTGGGGATAACAGTCACTTGATTGCCCCTGACAACATAGGTACCCCTTTCGTATACAAAAAGTATTTCTTTCGCCCATGCTGACCAATTTTTTGTGCGAAAAATATAAGTCCCGTCGTTTTTAAATAGATATTCTCGCCTGAGATAACCCGCTGTGTACTGAGGAAAGCCATTGGCATATCCGCTTGTTTCCAACAGGTTATAGCACCACAAACCTACAATAGACGAATTGTTTGCATGATTGGTAGTTGAAGTGCTTGTATTCATGGTAGCATTAGCTGTTGCTTTTGTTATTTCCAAAGAATTAAGAAATAGCGTCAGATCGTTTTGGTATAGCTTTGTGTTGGTCATTAAAACTACACTAACCATTTGCCCGCCTCCTGTAGCGGTAAGTAAATTTGCCATGCCCATATTTCCTCCATCGGTATAGTTGGCTTCACCAGAAATAATCTTCCAACCATTTTCATTTGTAGGCGCAGACATAGTAGGTTCTTTATTGACTTGTACGGTTCCCTTAATTAATTTCGTCCAATCGTTGTTAAAATTCTCTTCAGCAGAGGCAGTAGATGTTATAGTCTTGGTGATAATAGCAATGGCATAGGAACCTTTGCTTTTGTCAATCATGGAAAGCTGTAAGCTTCCTTCATTTTGTTGCTGTTGCCATCCTTTGGGCAGAGTATACGATACAACATCGAACTTTTGCTTTTGGGCGCTGGCTGTACAGCTCACGATTAGGAGCAGATTAAACAGCCATATATTTTTAAGTCTTTTCATAAAAAAAAGTGTTAACAAGCCAGTTGTTTTTTAACAAGAATTGCTCGATTATCTATTTTTAATAATAATTATCTACTGTTACAGAGATGATATTATTACTTGGATTCTGGTCGCCGATTTTATTTAGAGGGTCTATCTTAATGGTATATATCCTATGCGGACCAAGTCCTATGAGATTGCGTTCCCAAACAATATTATCAAATACCATAGCGTAGGCAGCTTCGCCAGGTTTAAGAATGGTGTTGGCATCTATAGTAAATACCCAACCGGCATTAGGATCTCTTCCCGTAACAAAAAGTGCATAAGGTTTACCTGATCCATAGCCATTAAGCAACTTTAATTTGTTGCCATCTTTTTCCCATCCGGCAGGGAGCTCTGTTTCTAGATCGTAAGGAATGTTTATAGGATAAGTGTTTTCAGCAAAAGCAGGATCGGATCTAGACACGGAAGTACCCAAAGTATTTGAAGAACCATGTGCGTAATAGGATAAGAGTTTTAAATCAATATCTGTTGTTCCAGCGTTAAATATTCTGCATTTAAGTGTATAGCGTTTAAGCATAGGTTCATACAATATGCTAAACTGATCAATAGCCAAGTCTTTTGAAAACACTTGATTAATCACTTTTGATGCGATGTTTAATTTTACAGGCTTTATAGCTATAATCTTTGAGTCCGTTTGTGATGTTTTTGAGCCTGATATTAAAGCAGGATTAATTGGGCCTTTAATTGTCATCTCCTTTTTTAATAGGATCGAATCGCCTTTTTTTTGTGCGCTTACCATCATCCAGCAGCACGTTATTAATACAATAAATGATAGTTTTTTCATCGTATAATTATTTATTATTCAAAATTAGCTTGCTAATGGGGCCAGGGAAATCATTAAAAAAGATGATTTTTTGACTAACTTTATATATAACAGGTAAATAGCTGCTCGAAATGATCAGATATGCTCTAATCTAAAAGATGTTTTTTAATCAGGTAATGTCAAAAAAATCACTTCATATTTTTTAAGAAACTTTTAAAATGAATGTAGTGGTGCTTCGTTATCTTTTTTCGTAAGTCCAGATTGCGGTTCGGCCGCTTGCATTATCGGTTCTTTTGGTTGGATAACCATCGGCATTATATTCATAGCTATATTGAGCAGTAGTTGCCACACCAGTGCTTGTAATAGTTCTTGTTTCTGTAGTACAATTATTGACACTTCTAAGCTTATCAGGAATTGAAGCCCATTTCATTTGCAACGGATTGGGCTTGGTATCATACCCAGCATAGTTTTGAATAGAAACGGTAGTGCCCGATTGGTTTTTATATTCAATTTGGGCTACATTATCCTTATTAAAGGTGAAAATGCTTGTTTGCGACACCGTACCTGAGGGCTGTACAAATCGGTATATAAGACCATTGTTTGTGTACTCGTAAGTATTCCTTTGGGTAATGATATTGGTAGCCAAATTGGTGGTGGTCATTTCTTGTACAATGCCGGCATCGGTATAAATATAAGTGTACTTGTAAGCGTAGGTAGTGCCCCCCGATATATATTGTCCCTGGAAACTTTCCAATTTTCCTTTGCTGTTATATACAAAATTAGTAGAGCTGCGATTGGGGCTGATGCTGGTATTGGTGCTCGTTTCGACTATACCGCTAACACGGTTTTGGGAATCATAAGTGTAAGTGGAGCTTAAGGTATAAGTGGTAGTGCCGTTAAAAACATCTATCACCTCTGATTTGAGGTAGGTATTTTTAGGGGCTGGCTTGTCAGCTGGGGCGTTGTCTTTTTTGCAAGCGGTCATACCTGCCATAATGCTGAGAAAGAGGACTACTTTTTTCATGTTTTTTTAAAATTAATTAAGGTAAAATTAGCCCGGCTAAATGGCAGAGGCAATCATTAAAAAGGATGATTTTTTGTTAAAGAGTAGATTTAAATCTATAAAGAGGTAACTACTTGATTGCTTAGTTAAAATTTTAACTAACTTTATATGGAACAGACAAATAGACAAGCTCCAACCCAGTAAATCTTCTAGCCCAAAAGATGGTTTTAAACAAATAATGTCAAAAAAATCATTAAAAAAGATGATGAAAAACAAAAAGTGCTATGCCTAATTTGCGCTCAATGAAAAAACTACTCATAAGCCTATTCATACTATTATGTTTTCTAAATAGTTATAGTCAGGACCTGCAGAAAATTGATAGTCTTAAAAAAATATTAACTCAATCGAAAGAAGATACAGCAAAGGTTTCTCTCCTTATAAAACTAACCAGAGCTAACAAAAACAATGATATTGCTTCGGCCTATAAATATTGTGTAGAAGCAATAAACCTAAGCAAAAAACTTAAGTATAATAAAGGCCTTTTTAAGGCGCTAATAAATGAAATATCACTCATCAGGATTGAAGGAAAAGATAGCCTTGCCCTAAAAAAATCTAAAAGGTTTGTTCAGCTTGCCGAAAATGCCAAAGATTCTTTCAATATTACTGCTGGTTATTTAACCCTTGGGGAAGTATATGATAATAATGGCGATAATGAAAATGGAGTGGCGTATTGCCTCAAAGGACTGGGCATTGCTGAGCGCGTGAACGATCAAGGGCTGCTGCAGGATGCTTATGCTGCATTGCAAAGAATTTATTTTTCGCGTACTGAATTTGATAAGTCTATTATTTACGGACAAAAAGCAATTGATATAGCGAAAGCAATGGGTGATAAAAGCAGGGTGATGATACAATCTTATAATCTTGCTCAAACATACAATCTCACCAAAGCATTTGATAAATCTATCAAGATTTCAAACGAAGTCGTCAAAATGGCAACGCAATTGGGTGACAAAAGAACAGAAGCCTATGCGCTTTATAATCTATGTTCCATTAACCTGCGAACCCACAAGCTAAATGATGCGCTTACTTATGGTAAACAATGCTTGGCAATATCTAAAAACATTAGCGATAAAAGTATTCAATGGAATGTATTGGCCGCACTTGGTTCAATCCATTTACAACTAGGGCAAAATAAAGAAGCTGAAAATAACTTATTGAAGGCTTTAGCATTAACAGAAAAAGCAGAAGATAAGCAAGGAATAGCAGATGTGCAAAATATTTTGGCAAGTGTATATTTTGCTATGGGACAGCCGAAAAAGGCTTATGATTTTGAGAAAGCATCAGAAGATTTTTCAGATAATTATAACCAAAGTATTTTAGCTAAACAGTCATCCGATCTCGAAAAAAAATACGAAACACAAAAGAAAGAATCGCAAATAAGATTACAACAAGCCGATATCAAACGAAAAAACATTCTGAATTATGTATTGTTGGGCAGCGCATTGGCGATTTTGGTTATATCTCTATTGAGTTATCGTAACTACAAGCACCGTCAAAAACTGCAACAGGCAAAAATAGATGAGCTGGAAACCGAAAAGCAGCTTACTGCCACAGAAGCTGTGCTGAAAGGTGAAGAACAGGAACGTACTCGCTTGGCCAAAGACCTGCACGATGGATTGGGTGGTATGCTGAGTGGCATTAAATTTTCACTCAATACCGTAAAGGAAAATTTAATCATGACACCGGATAATGCTCATGCTTTTGAACGAAGTATTGATATGCTAGACAGTTCCATTAAAGAAATGCGCCGTGTGGCCCATAACATGATGCCAGAAATATTGGTAAAATATGGCCTTGATGCTGCGCTAAAAGAATTTTGTACCGAGATAGATCGTAGCGGTGTGGTGCATGTTAATTATCAATCGGTGGGCATGCAACAGGCCGAAATAGCACAAACTACATCGGTTACTATTTATCGTATCGTACAAGAGTTGCTGAACAATACCATCAAACATGCTAATGCCAAAAATGTACTGGTACAGTTGCATCAGTCGGCACAAGAAAAACTGTTGGCTGTTACGGTTGAAGATGATGGTAATGGCTTTGATGCGGATTTTTTGAAGCAATCTGGTGGAATGGGCTGGCCCAACATTAAAAACCGTGTCGAGTTTTTAAAAGGTCGTATAGATTTGCAATCGAACCCGGGTAAGGGAACTTCGGTAATGATAGAAATTAATATTTAACAGCAAGCGATGAAAATAGGCGTTTTTGTGGTAGATGATCACTACATGGTAATCGAAGGCATTCGCTCTTTGTTGCAGAACGAAAAAACAATCGACTGGATGGGCCATGCCACCAATGCCACATCTTGTCTGAGTTTTCTCAAACTGCATGAACCTGATGTAGTCTTAATGGACATCAACCTTCCAGATAAAAGCGGTATAGATTTATGTAAGGAAGTCAAACAATTATACCCTGCCGTAGCGGTACTTGGTTTAAGCACTTTTAACCAGCAAACCATCATCAAAAACATGATGGATAATGGTGCGTTGGGTTATGTGCTAAAAAATGCTACCAAAGAGGAATTGCTAGAAGCCATCAACAGTGTACTCAAAGGCAAAGTTTATTATAGTTTAGAGGTTTTAAGCGCTTTAAGGAAACCCGCACCAGATCAGCTTTTGATTACCCGAAGAGAAAAAGAAGTGTTGTTATTAATCGCCGAAGGATTGACCAATGCCGAAATATCGGAAAAGCTTTTCATTAGCGTACCCACAGTAAATACGCATCGCAAAAGCTTGCTAGAAAAGTTTGATGTAAAAAATACAGCCATGCTGATTGGGAAGGCTACGAAGTTAGGCTTACTTGAATAAGGGAAACAATCCCAAAAACAAAAAGCAGTTCTAAAAAGAACTGCTTTTTAAAAAGCGTATAAAGACAAAACTTAATGTTTGTTTCAACCAGCAGAGAAACTTGTTCCGAAACTTTCAATTTTCTGTTTCAGTTGATTGGCTATATTTCCTTGTTGATAAATCTTTGCAAGTTCATTAAATGCCTGTAATACATACATGCCCTGTCTTGCGTCGTAAATAAGCTCAGTTTGCTCTTTATTCGTCAGCGAAAGGATATAGTTGAATTCTTGATCGATAAAGTGCGAAGTTTCTTCGATAATTCGATTAGCTTCTTTATGATTTTTAATCGCATATAAATTTTGAACTAGCGAAATCTTGTTAAGCGTATCGGAAATAGAACTATTTTTTAGCGGAAGCTTGTCCATGCTCATTTTAATTACTTTTTCAGCCTGCTGGATGTGATTATTTTGGATCAAATTTGCGCTTAAGGTATTGGCAAAAGCCCAAGTGGAATATAATACTCTTCTGCTTTCAGGGTCTAAATACTTTGCCTTCTTAAAACCATCCAGCTCAAAATTTTGGTAATGTTGATAAGCCAAAGCGTCGTTAGTGCGTTCTGATTTGTCGTTGGTTACACCTGACTTAGGAGCCAAAGGCAATAACCTGTAAGCAAAACCTTCTAAGTGCAAATATTTGTCAAGCCCTATATAGGTATCTTCAGATAAATTTGGAGCAAAATAAATGGGTCTTTTCCATCGGTTGTTTGCAATGATATCAAGCATCACCATTTCGCTTTTTAAAAGATGATTTTTATTGAATTTCCACTCTAATTTATCTGCAATTAAGTGTTTTTGATTTGAGGGGATAGTATGTGAAGAAATGACTTCGGTGGCGTTTATACTTAACTTCAGGTTTTGGGAAGGTAAAAAGTTCTCATAACTACCATCATTCATTTGTATTTTATCATCGTTATGGTCTGAAGTCAGAATAGCCAATAAATCTTTTAATTCAACACTATCGGTTAATCCATAGTCGATATAAGAAAGATAATCTCTTACGCCATCTTTATATTTTTCTTTGGTAATGGTAATTGGTAGCGCATCAGATTTATACTGTGCTTTTTTCATTTGATCAATATAGGAAGCGGTTGGTAAAAACTGGAGATTTACTACGCGTACGTCGGTCCTGATCCCTTCCACTTCCTGTGCATACCAAAGGGGGAATGTATCGTTATCAGCATTAGTAAATAAAATGGCGTTTGGTTCACAACTATTCAGGTAATTTTTCGCCATTTCCAGTGCCGTTGTTTTACCGGTCCTATCATGATCATCCCAGCCTTGTAAAGCCATTAATACTGGTGCAGCGAATAAAGTTATTGTAGCGGCAATGACCAGACCTGTTCTGCTGGTAAATAATTTCTGCAAATAATTTTTAAGTGCGAACACACTCATCCCAATAAAAATGGCGAAGACATAAAAAGAGCCCACATAGGCATAATCTCGTTCTCTAACTTGTAATGGGTCTTGGTTGATGAAAAGAATAATTGCTAAGCCAGTAAAGAAGAAAAGTGTGCCTAAAACAAAGGTGGCTTTTTTATCTTTTTGATATAGGTAGATCAAACCTAAAACTCCTAAGAGCAGAGGTAAACCATAAAATGAATTATGCCCTGCGTTTTCGGTGATGCTTGGTGGTAATTGGTTTTGATTTCCCAGTCTCAATGCGTCTACACGTTTTATTCCAGTAGTCCAATTACCTTCGGTAGCTGAACCTTGTCCCTGTGTATCGTTTTGTCTACCCGAAAAGTTCCACAAAAAATACCTCCAATACATAAAACCAACTTGATAGGAATTGAAAAAGTTAAGATTATTCCAAAAAGTTGGGCTTTGGTCAGCTGATAAGCCTAACCAACTTTGATAGAATTTAATATGTGCAGGTTTGTTGCTATAAATTCTTGGGAAGAAAGTATTTTTATCGTAAACATAGCTGTATTGCTTTCCAGAAACTTCGTAAGAGTGTGCTTCACGTCGATAAGAAGTGCCCTTTTCTTTAATATCTATAGGTTTGGAGTCGAAGAATTGACCATATAATAGTGGTTTTTCTTCATACTGCGTTCTGCTTAGATAGGAATAGAGTGATAGCGGCGTGTCGGGATTAGAAAGGTTAATGTGTGGTTGCGCATTAGCTCTGATAATGATCATGAAATATGAACTAAAGCCAAATAGGACTAGAATAGTGGATAGCAATGCCAAGTTAAGTCGGTATAAGCCTTTTTTGATACTGTAACGTACCGCGAAAGTGAACATAACAGCTACACCAATCAGAAATAATAGGGCACCGTAGCCAAAATCTATTTTTAGTGAGTTTACTGACCAAAAATCAATCTTTGCAGCAAATAGCACTAAATACTGGATAATACCAAATTGTATGAAACCTAACACCAAACAGCCTGCTACAAATGCCTTTGCCGTACCCCATAAAGTAACCTTTGCTGATTTTTTGAAATAGTACAATAAACTAATTGGCGGAATAATCAAGAGGCTTAAAAGATGCATGCCGATTGAAAGCCCAATCATAAAAGCAATGAATAAAAGCCATTTATCATTCAGTTGAACCTCCCATTTCAATGCTGCCCAAAATACAATTGCGGTACATAAGGTAGAAATGGCATAGACTTCAGCCTCTACTGCTGAAAACCAAAATGTGTCGGAGAAAGTATAAGCTAATGCACCCACCGTTCCAGCGGCAATTACTGTGAATAACTGCGTTCCCGTCATTTTCCCATTTTCTAGCTTGATCAATTTAAGGGCTATTGCATTGATTGTCCAAAAGAGAAACATGATGGTCGCTCCACTTGAAATTACCGAAACAAAATTGACCCAATAGGCCACTTTGGTCACGTCGGTTCCTGCCAGTAAAGAGAACAACCTGCCAATCATTAAAAATAGGGGAGCTCCAGGCTGATGGCCAACTTGCATTTTAAAAGAAGCGGCGATAAACTCGCCACAGTCCCAAAAACTTAAGGTTGGCTCCATGCATAACCAATATACAAGTGATGCCAAGAAGAAGATTACAAATCCAGTTAGATTGTTAATGCGTTTATATTTTTCCATGTTTGTTTTAGCTTAAGACAAAGCTAAATCTTGAAGAAAGGCTAAATTGTTAAACGCTTGTTAAAAAATGTTAAATAGATGGTCTTTAGCGGATTGCTGATGGGAGAGGTAGCGCTAAACACACAAAACCCACCTGATATCAAAAGCATCCGTAATTTCAATTAGTCTTTCATCGTCATTTCTGGCAAAGGGAACCTTTTTATTAGATTCCAGTTTTTCAATAAGCGCTCCTCTGGCCTCTATATCGGTGCATTGTATAAAGATCGCCATGTGATTTCCCGATATTCTTCCTTCATTGTGTACCAAGTCGGAACCATGGATAACAATTGTGTTAGAAACAAGCGATGCACTTACCACAGGCATTTCGGTATAACCTTGCAGTTCTTTTTCAAAGGTTTCAAATCGCAAAGTCCCACCAAAGCAGGTTTGGTAAAAAGTGAGTGCCTCCTTACAGTTTCCAGAGAAGGTAAGGAAAACAGCACTCACCAATTGATCACAGTTAGGTGTAGCCATGGCAATAAGGTTAAGCATCAGGAATTTCAGGCTCTACTAGCTTCATCAACTTCTCCAACGATTCCTGCCAGCCCAAATAACACATTTCAGCAGGAATTACTTCCGGAATCCCTTCCTGTACCACTTTCAATTCTGTGCCGCACATTACTTTGTTTAGCCATATCGTGGTGGTCATTTCGCCGGGCAAATTAGGGTCGTCAAAGGTGTCGGTATATTTAATGAACTCATTTGGCTTGATTTCAAGATAAGTTCCACCGAAAGAATGGCCGTTACCAGTACTGAAATTAATGAACGTCATTTTAAACTTGCCACCTTCTTTAAATTCCATTTGTTGCACGGTACATATATAACCGTAAGGCGGTAGCCAGGTAGAATGCGCTAATGGATTGGCAAATGCCCTGAATACTTTTTCAGGACTCGCTTTAATTACCCTGTGCAGGGAAACTGAATTACTTTTCATGGTTATTGAGATTTAAGTTTACGACTATAAACATATGACACCATTAAAATGGCCAACACTACAAGAGGCATGAGCATATAAGCAATATTTTTATCTACGCAAGCGTGGCTGATGAAAGCAAAAATCAAGCTGAAGGTAAGCCCTGCATATGCCCATTCTTTTAACCTGCTAGGCGTTTTAGGATATACAATGGCTAAACAGCCTAGCACTTTGCAGATAATCAATGCGTAAGCAAAGTAATCGGGATAGCCTAGTGGTTTAGTACCTAAAGTTACGTAGTCTGGCATAAAAAGGATAGTGCTCAAAGGCATTACACCTTCCCAAATTGCAATGATGACCGTGGTCACCCAAAAGATAATTTTATTCGTTTTCATGGCCTATTTTGTTTCAATATATTTGATGAAATTGTTTAAAATGGCTTGCCATCCTGCTTTCTGAAACTCGGGATCATTTTGAGTTTCAGGATCAAAAGTGGTAGCTATATGGGTTTTGCCATCTTTCTCGGTAAACAAGGTAGTTGCTTGTCTGCCATCACCCATGGTATAGGTAATTTCTTCGTGCGGGGTAACACTGTCGTAAGTCCCTTCAAAGTCAAAACCAAAACTTCCATCCTTAGCTTCCATTCTATTTTTAAACTTCCCACCAACTCTTAAATCGTTTTCGCTACTTGGAGTATGCCAGCTATTAGGATCAGCGGTGTTCCATTGCATAATGTCACTAGGTGTATTCCAAGTCTCCCATACTTTTGCTACGGGAGCATTCACTGTTGCTTCTACCGTAATTTTTGATAATTGTGTCATTCTTTATTTTTAGATTGATTTGATATTTCAAAGATAGGGTAGAGGTAGAAGATACAGCTGTTGCGAAAACGACAAATAAAGGGGCAATTGTGACAAAATAATTTTTACCTTGTAGCTTCATAATATTTGTTGATATGCAGATTTCTGTCTTTGTGCCTGAATATGGGGTCATTGAAGCCGTAACCCCGCCTTTTAGAACCTTTCATACCGCCAATGAGTTTTTAACCACATTTGGCAAAAAGCCTATTTTCAATGTGGAATATGTAGGTCTCAATGAGTATGTGCCCGCCAACAATGGTGAATACATGATCAAAACCAATCGCTTGCTCAAAGATGTAACCGAAACAGATTTGCTGATTATACCACCTACCTTTGGCGATACCACCAAGGGCATTAAAGCCAACGCCGAAGCGATTCCGTATTTTAAAAAGTTGCATGATCAAGGGGCAAGCTTGGCCAGTTTGTGTATTGGTGCTTTCCTTTTAGCCGAAACAGGTTTGCTCAATGGTAAAAAATGTTCTACGCATTGGGCCTATATCAATGAGTTTAAGGAAAGATATCCAAACGTTGGGGTAGAAGATGGGGCAATCATTACCGAACACGATAATATTTATAGTAGTGGTGGTGCAAGTAGTTTGTGGAATTTGATTTTATACTTGGTCGAAAAATATGCAGATAGGGAAGTTGCCGTGATGGTTTCCAAATACTTTGCCTTGGATATTGGAAGAGATAGCCAATCGCAATTTGCTATTTTCAAAGGCCAAAGGAATCATGGCGATGAAGATATTCAACAGGTACAGGATTACATCGAAAAAAACTACAGCGACAAAATAACCACAGAAATTTTAGCCAAGTTGATCAACTCAGGCCGCAGAACTTTTGAAAGAAGGTTTAAAGAAGCTACAAACAACACCCCCTTAGAATATATACAACGGGTAAGAATAGAAGCGGCGAAAACTTTCTTCGAAGCTTCAAGAAAGAATGTCACGGAAATTATGTTTGATGTAGGTTATACCGATACCAAATCATTTAGGGAAATCTTTAAAAAAGTTACAGGCCTTACGCCAATTGAGTATAGAAATAAGTTTGCAAGGTTGTCTAATGAGGTTTAAATCTACGCTTGCTTAGATTGCGGCCCAGATTACGTCATCCTTATTCTATTTTACTCACTATGTAATTGCGTGTTCTTTCCTCTTTTTTGAGGATGTAGCCATCTTTTAATGTTAAGATCCAACCATCTCCTTCTATTTTATTGGGAGATATTTTGATAGGATTAGTGATAGATATTCTATCCCAATTAGGACTCATTAATGCTCCTGTTTCGACTTCCAAGATACCCCATACGTCAGATATCCTCATTTTTGGATACACCGTCCCCTTATCTTCTATTGGAATGATGTTTCTTGGGTCGAAGGAGACGTTCATTTTCTTAAGACGTATTTCAAGATGGGGTTGTTCTATGAGTTCGGTCTTATATTTGGAAATTTGCTTTTTAATTTCTTCCTCCCTAATGATTTCTTCTTTAAAAATAAGCTGACCATTATATTCATCAGTACTTTTTAAGGCGGTTGCTTTGATATCTAATGGTAAAGCGATATTCAATTGTTTGATAAAGAAATCTGTAAGATTGGCATCTGGCTCAATTTCTTTATTCCAACTCTTATTTTTCTTGTAAAGCAGATAGCCATATACGGGAGTAGTGTAATAAGCGAAAGAGCGTACATAGGTGGGATTTTTGAAGAATGCATCTATTTCATTCCTGAAATGCTCCGCGACTTCTTTCCTGTTTCTCGCACTGATGATAAGACCCGTAAATTCTGCAAGACCTTCATTGAGTTCCAATTGGTTCTCTAAAGTCTCCGAATTTGGGAAAAGCGAGTTCCGATATTTGCGGAAAAGCATAGCATTAGCCAAATGCTTTTGCTGGTCGTTTCCCGATTTGGAAAGCACAGCTTTTTTTAAAGCTTCCAGTTCTAATCGGAGATAGATCCTCCCGTCTTTTTGATCGAGATGGTTGCTCTCCTTATTGTATTGCTGGAAACCTAATTTAGGTTGTAGCGTGTGAAATAGTTCATGGGCCAAGAGGTTGATCCTGTCGTGTTTATTGGTAGGTAGTGGAAGCATGATCATCGCCCAACGCTTTCCGCTCCAGGATATTGCTGTATTTGCGATATTGATGTTTTCTGGTAGTTTGCCGTTATAAATATTATGCTGTAGTGTCAATACGTTTCCCGAATCTGGCACATTGCTATAAACCTGCCGAGTCTTTGGGTCAACCAGAAGTATGTTTTTATAAAGCTGCTTGTTCCATAGTTTGGTATGTTTTTTTGTTGCCTTCTCAATTTCCTTAAAATAAGAAGAAATATTGTTGCTAGTTATTTCCGTTTGTTGCGCCGATAAAGTATGTACGTACAACATAAATATGACCCAGATGATTCGTTTCATTATGGGGTAGACGGTATTGGTCGTAAATTGTTGCATATTTTTTACAAGCCAATTGTTGTCGGTTTGTGAATCTCTTTAGTTTGAGTATATATTTCAGAGGATATTGCGCCAATCCCGTAATTATGAAAACTCTAGGCGAAGCTGAGGAAGAAAGGATTCAATCATAAACAAAAAAACCAGTCCTTTTCAGAACTGGTTTACAAACTGGAGTCATTGGCGGTACGTAATTCAGGCCACTTTGTGGAGGAATTGGTTGAAATAGGGGGTGAAAATTCTAAACCATAAAACATCATTAATTAACATCCCCAAAACCGTAATCAAGGTCCTATTGGACCATATATTTTTAGTCTTATTATAACTCTTCTTTTTCTCCATTGTGGAACACTCTATAATATTTGTTTCCTTCAATTAATAACCCTTCCGACTTTTTATTTGGAAAATTTTTATGGTAATCTTTCGGATGTTTAACGTCTATACCTATTACTTTCCCATTATATTTTGTGTTCACTTTAGATTGAAGTGTGTGCCCAACAACAATTGACTTTGCTTTAAATTTATCAAGACCACGTTCAATATCTTCTTGTGTTAAATTGTCTTTAAAATAGCCCCTGTACCAAGAAATACCAGTATTTGTGGAAGTTAAGAATTGTCCAACAGTTTTTTCAGGCTTCGGATAATAAGGTTTATGATAATTATCTCTCACTATTTTATTAACCTTATCTAAATTTAACTTATAGCCTGTCAATTTTGGATGTAAGCCTCCGTGAGTGAATAAAACACCATTAATTAGCTCTATACTGTTCTTACTCGACATCCATTTACCCATGAAAGAATTAGAGTCGTACAATTCATTTTGTTTTTTTTCCAAAATTGAGGCAACGTGGAAGTATTTAGGTGAAGTAGAGTCATAATTACCCTGCATATTTTTCAATTCATGATTTCCTAGAATAAAATGGACTGTTCCTCCTTGTTTTGCAGCATCTTGTTCTAATTTATAGATCAACCAAAGAACTTGGGTTGCTGAAAAATCTCTGTCTATAAAATCTCCAACTAAGACTAAATGGCCGGTTCCAAAAGTCCAATTCAAATTTTCATCAATCACCTTGTTACCTATTAGGAAATCACGAAAGGTTCTATAACCACTTTCAATATCTGAAATTGCCAACACCTTATTTTTATCTGTATAGGTGCTATTCGGCTTTCTAAAATTAGTATTTATGATGAATTCAAAACGTGTTGAATCAATTGGAAAATAACAAAAAGCAGGAATTTCTGATCCGATTTTATATTCTTTCTGGTGTAAGGAAAATCCATCATCCTGATTACCTTTAATGTAGTTCACATTTAAAACACTATCATTTTTGTAAAAAACATATGGTCCTTCATCGTTCCAATTCATCATCATTGGGTTGTCTCCATAGTGGAAGCTAGCTCCATGATATAAACCAAATAAAATGCCTATCATCCCAACTACTAAAATGGTTGCAAGCATATGTTTTAGGTATCTAAAAATTCTCTTTTTCATTGATTTTATTTTTAAATTTTGGTAAACGTAAAAACGATTTGATGGCTTTTAAAATATTTGGGATAAACACATCTTTAAGTGGGACAACAAGTATTTAAGCATATATATAGTGATTTCATCACAGCTCAGTCCAATTTCATGACACAATGCAAGCTGTTCATCAACTTACTTGCAGCAAGAACTGATATCTTTAATTTTGCATAATGATGTTAAGAAAATTTAAAAAGAAATGGATGCTCCTTGTGTTAGTTATTATTGCACTGGTTCCTATAGTTATTACTGCTTTTGAGGTAGTTTTTACAGAAAACAAATCAGTTCTCTTTCTGGGCAACTATAATCCAAAGGTTGCTATCCTTTTTATTTCATATTATATTTTACTATTCTGTTTAGCTGTTTTTTGGTTTACAACCCAACTAACTGCAATCAACAAAATGAAAAACGAGAAGATAAAATCTGAATTAATGCTTTTAAAAAGTCAGGTTAACCCGCATTTCTTTTTCAATATGCTCAATAACTTATATGGCTTGGTGGCTAAAGACACTAAAAAAGCACAAAAGTTGATTCTTAAACTATCTGATTTAATGCGGTATAGTATTTATGAAGGCAAAAAAGATATGGTAGCTCTTAGTGAAGAGATCGAATATTTAAAGAATTATATTGAGCTACATAAGACGCGATACCACAAGAATATAATTATTGATTTTAGCACTAAAATTGATGAAAATTGTAGAGTTGTGCCGTTATTGTTTATCATGTTATTGGAAAATTCCTTTAAACATGGTGTTGAGGCTTTAAGAACTAATGCATATGTAAAAGTTGACATTAGTTCTTTCGAAAACAAAATACAATTTACGGTTGAAAATAACTACGATAGTGCTGTGAATGAAAAAAATAACATGGGCATTGGACTGGAAAATTTAAAAAGAAGATTAGAATTAATCTACCCCAATAAACATGAGTTGTCATTTTCGATAACAAAAGATATTTATAAATCACAATTAATCCTTGAACAACTATGATTAAATATTTAATTATTGATGATGAATACATTGCTCACGAAATTATCAAAGGCTATTGTGATTTATTGCCAAATATGAAATTGATGAAAAGTTGTTTTGATGCATTAGAAGCATTTGAATATTTGAATAAGCATAAAGTAGATCTCATTTTTTTAGATTTAAATATGCCCAAATTAAAAGGTTTTGAATTCCTGAAAACATTAGCCGATCCGCCAAAAGTAATCGTAACAACTGCTTATCAAGAATATGCGCTTGAAGGTTATGAGCTTAATATTTCAGATTATCTGCTAAAACCATTTGGCTTTGAACGTTTCCTCAAAGCAATCAATAAAACGTTTAGCACTTCTCCTGTTTCAGGAGTTATTTCATCAGAAAGTGAGGCAATATCTAATCGAATTTTTCTACAAAGCAATAAAAAATATATCCAGATTGAAATTAACAGCATTCAATTTCTTGAAGCTACCGGAAATTACGTTAAAATATTTACGATTACCGAAATACTTACAATCCGAGGAAAAATTTCAACATTATTAGAGTTGTTGCCCAAAAATGAATTTTTACAGGTCCATAAATCATTTGCAGTTGCTCCAAAACATATCAATAGTATAGAAAGTAGCAGAATAACTATTGGCAATCACATTATTCCTATCGGAAATCTATTCAAGGGAAATATTATTCGATTATTAAAATAAGCTACGGTTATTAATAACCTTCAATGCTAATAAAAATCTAAAAACATCGAACCACCTTAAAATCCATTTTTTATTTTTCAACAACTTGAAAAAAGCTAATTACAAAAAAAAGCAACTCTTTTCAGAACTGCTTTTAAAAATGTGTCCGAGTTGTGTCCAAGTTTTCCCATTAAACGCAAAAAGCAGCCTAATTAAGCTGCTTTTTGACTTTGGGTGGAATATGGGGCTCGAACCCACGACCTCCTGAACCACAATCAGGCGCTCTAACCAACTGAGCTAAAACCACCGTGTTTTTGAGAGCTACAAAAGTACAACTTTATACATTCCAAACAAATATTTTTCTGCTAAAAGCATTAAAAAAGTACAATTAGCTATTTTTCAAATATTTGCGCTGTCATAAGGGGAGATGATTTTTTAGTTACACGGCTAATTGTCGCTACATAAGTCCTATTATTGCTCAAATAACGTAGGAGAACATGGAATTTTTAATCATTTTGGTGCTGGTATTGATCAATGGCGTGTTTGCCATGAGTGAATTATCTTTAGTTTCATCTAGGAGATATAAACTAGAAAAAGCAGCAAAGAAAGGAAACAACGGTGCAAAAACGGCATTAGAGCTGGCTGATAATCCTACTAAGTTTTTAAGCACTGTACAAATAGGCATCACCCTTATTGGGATTTTGCTAGGGGTGTACAGTGGCGAGAGCATTACCAAAAACATTACCCAAGCGGTGTCTGGAATTGAACAGTTAGCCCCTTACGCCACTCAAATCGGCACCATTTTATCTGTAATATTTATCACTTATTTATCCATTGTGCTGGGCGAGCTTTTTCCAAAGCGTTTGGGACTGACCTTTCCAGAGCCGGTAGCCATGCTCATTTCACGCCCTATGAAACTGCTATCCGCCATTACTTCGCCATTTGTATGGCTATTAACCACCTCAAACAATATCCTATTAAAGGTTTTTGGTATTAAAGCCAATAGAGAAAGTAAAGTTACTGAAGAAGAAATTAAAGCCATTGTGAAAGAAAGTGCCGAAGGAGGGGAGATACAGGAGATTGAGCAAAGCATTGTAGAGCGTGTATTTGAACTTGGGGATAAAAAAGTGATCTCGCTATACACCCACCGAAGTGATCTGGTTTACTTTAATGAAACCGACGATTGGGATACCATTCGTCGCAAAATCAATAGCGAGAAACATTCCGCTTATCCAGTTTGTGCCAAAAACAGTTTAGATCGTATCAAAGGAATTGTACTGCTAAAAGATTTGTTTGGTGAAGATAACCAACCATTTTCCTTAGAGAAAATCATAAGACAACCTTTGTTCATCAACGAAAATAGGTCAGCCTATCAAGTGTTAGAGCATTTTAAGAAAGAAAAAATGCATTATGCCATTGTAGTTGACGAGTATGGAACCACTGCAGGCATGGTTACCATGGATGATGTGCTGGATGCCTTGCTTGGCGATGTAACCCAGCACCATCAAATGGAATATACCATCACCCAAAGAGACGAAAATTCATGGTTGGTAGATGGTTATTACAATTTAACAGAATTTCAAAGGTTTTTTGGAATGGAAATAGATCCAGAAGTGTTCAGAGCTTATACCACTGTTTCGGGATTATTCATTTATCATACCCAAAACATTCCCGAAATAGGAGACAAGATCAACGTTGATAACTATACTTTGGAAATTGTAGATAAGGACGGCCAAAGAATTGATAAAATTATGGTGACTAAAAACTAATATTTCGTCACTTTTTCAATTGTTCTTTACGCAATAGATAAAAATAATGACGTAAAGCGAAAAAAAGCATGAGATTTATTATGTAGATTTAGTCTAAATAAGTAATTTCGCAAGCGAATTCATAACCTTATTCTTAAATAGAAATGAAGAAAGTAATATTCGCTGCGGCATTTGTTCTTGGGCTTGGCTCAGTAAAGGCACAAAATAAAAATACCTTATTGCAAGCTGATTTTTGGAAACAAGGCCCTAGTGTAGAAGCGGTAAAAGCTGAAATAGCTAAGGGTAATAATCCTACAGCATTAGATCCAAGAGCATTTGATGCCACTACAATGGCCATTAACAACAACGCACCTACCGAAACCATCAAATTTTTGGTAGAGCAACCAGGCAACGGCGTAGGCAAAATTACACACGATAGTCGTATCTATTTACATTGGGCAGCATTAAGAGGTAATGCAGAGCTGGTGGAATACTTGATTGCGAAAGGTTCAGATTTACAAATGCCAGATAGTCACGGAAGTGAACCTATTGTTTTTGCCGTATCAGGAGGACAAAAGAACGTAGCTGTTTACGATGCTTTTGTAAAAGGTGGCATCGACCTTAAAAAGAAATATAAAAATGGTGCAAACCTATTGTTATTAGGCATTGCCAACGATAATGATTTAGCTATTGCCAATTACTTGACTTCTAAAGGGCTTTCTTTGAAAGATGTAGACAGCGAAGGCAGTACCGCATTTGATTACGCTGCTAAAAGTGGCAACGTTGAAGTATTAAAAAATCTGTTGAGCAAAGGGGTAAAAGCTACCAATGCTGCTTTAATTTTTATGTCGCAAGGCGGACGTGGTACTGCTGCACCCATTGCATCTTATAAATATTTGGTAGAAGAACTTAAGCTTAATCCAAATTTTGCAAATAAGAGCGGCAATGTGCTACATAGCATTGTACGTAAACCAAATCAGGAAGAAATCATCAATTATTTCTTAGCAAAAGGAGTAGATGTAAATAAAGCTGATGAAGATGGCGTAACACCTTTTATGAATGCTGCTGCGGGTAAAAACTTGGCCGTAGTAGAATTGTTGGCTCCAAAGGTTAAAAACATCAACGCCATAAACGAAAGAGGCGAGTCGGCATTAACTGCAGCGGTAGCTACAGGTTCGCCTGAAATAGTTGCTTTCTTGTTGAACAAAGGCGCCAACGTCAAAATTGAAGACCAAGCGGGACATAACTTGGCTTATCATGTCGTACAAAATTACAGACCAGCAGGTCCTCAGGGGGTTGAAGCCAAAGACGAACTTACGGAAAAACTAACGCTGTTAAAATCAAAAGGATTGAACGTAGAGGGGCCTCAAAAAGATGGTAGCACTCTGTACCATATCGCTATTGCAAAAGCTGATTTAGGATTGTTGAAGAAATTGGCAGCTTTAAAAATCGATATCAATGCAAAAAACAAAGAAGGTTTAACTGTATTGCATAGAGCAGCTTTGATTTCAAAAGACGACGAAATCCTGAAATATCTGATTGCTTCTGGTGCAGATAAAAATGTAAAAACAGAGTTTAACGAAACAGCTTATGATTTAGCTGCTGAAAATGAATTCCTATCTAAAAAGAACATCTCGGTAAACTTCCTTAAAAACTAACATCTTACTACTAAAACAATACATATATAAATGAAATCTTTTCTTAAAATAGCTGTGCTGGGTTTGTTGTTGAGTTTCTCGGCACAAGCAATGGCACAAACTTCAAAATATAAATGTATGCTGCAAATGAATGCCTATACAGGTGAAGGAGCGTACATTGTAGTTTCCTTGATCAATCCAAAGGGAGGGTACGAAAAAACTTTGTACATGATGGGCAAAGACAAAAAATGGTACAATGGATTTAAGGAGTGGTTCAAGTTCTTCTCTAAAACCCAAAAATTAGATGCCAAAACTGGTGCTTCTATTGGTGGTGGCGACAGAGCCATGGTGAATTTGGATATAGATGACGCAGTAGTGGACAAAGGCTACAAACTACGTTTCGAATCGTCTGTAGAAGACCAAAAATACCACATGTCAGATGTAGAAATTCCCTTAACGGCAGAAGCTTTAGCAGGCAAAGCCGATGGAAAAGGATACATCAAATACATTAGATTTAGCAAAGTTCAACCATAATAAAGAATGACCCTATCCATTTGGCGCTACGCCCATTTGGCATTGGCATTAATTTCATCGCTTTTTCTAGTTATGGCATCGGTTACCGGTGCCATACTTGCTATTGACGCGATCCAAGAAAAAATGCCTTCTTACCGTGCTGCTAATTTCAATGAAATTACGGTGGCGCAAACCATCCCTGCGTTAAAGAAAAACTTCTCAGAAATTAGCGAACTCGAAGTAGACCATAATGGTTTTGTTCGCTTAAAAGGTTTTGATGGAGAAGGTAACGAGATAGATTCCTATGTGGAGCCCACTACTGGTAAAATTCTGGGTAAACCTATAGAAAAAAGTGCTTTTGTAGAATGGAACATTGCCCTGCACAGATCCTTATTTTTAAAGGAAACAGGGAGGCTTATGGTAGGAATTATCTCCTTCCTGCTTTTGTTAATCGCCATTTCTGGAATGGCCTTAGTGATTCAAAGACAGCGCAGTTTAGCCAAGTTTTTCACTAAAGTGGTGAAAGAATATTTTGCGCAGTATTACCATATCATTACAGGTAGGTTGATTCTGATTCCTGTGTTGGTCATTGCCCTCACGGGAACCTATTTAAGTATGGCAAGGTTTCAGTTGTTTCCCGAACACAAAGCTGAACATAAAGAAATTGTTGCGTCTACTGAAGAACCTGTACAGCAAAAGATGGAGGATTTTGTACTATTCAAAAACACTAAACTAGCGGATGTTAAAAAGATAGAATTCCCTTTTGCTGAAGATCCAGAAGAATATTACAACTTTAAACTGAGTGATAGAGAGCTGATTGTCGATCAGTTTAGTGGTAAGGTATTGAGCGAGGTTAAATATCCTACCACATTGGTATTGGAAAACCTTAGCCTTGATCTACATACTGGCCGTACCAATATGGTTTGGGCAGTTATTTTGGGTATTGCATGTTTAAACATCCTGTTTTTTATCTACTCTGGCTTTGCCATTACCTTAAAGCGTAGAGCAACTAAGATTAAAAACAAACATAAAACCAGCGACGCAGAATTTATCCTGTTGGTGGGCACTGAAAACGGAAGTACCTTGCGTTTTGCTAACGCCATTCACGAACAACTGATTGCCCAAGGTAAAACATCCTATTTGGCACAATTGAACCAGTACCAGGTTTTTCCAAAAGCGAAGCATCTCTTAGTGTTTACCTCTACTTATGGTTTGGGTGATCCGCCTTCTAATGCTAATAAAGCGCTGCAATTGATAGAGAAATTCCCTCAAAAGCACGCTGTTGATTTCTCGGTGATCGGATTCGGTTCACATGCTTATCCCGATTTTTGCGAGTTTGCTAAACAGATAGATGAAAAATTGACCCAGCAAACATGGGCTAAGCAATTGATAGAACTTCATACCATAGATGATAAATCGCCTATTCAATTTGTACAATGGGTTAAAACGTGGAGTGAAAAAATTGGTGTAGAACTAGCCACCACGCCTGCATTATACGCCAAAAAACCTAAAGGCTTGCAAAAGATGATGGTATTGGATAGGACAGAAGTTTCAGAGGCCGAACAAACTTTTATACTGACCATTAGAATACCTACGCGTACCAAGTTTACTTCGGGCGATTTATTGGCCATTTATCCAGCGGACGACAGCAGGGAGCGCTTGTACTCTGTAGCTAAGTGCCAAGGCAATGTGCAATTGGTAGTGAAACTCCATCCATCGGGTTTAGGCTCCAGCTATTTAAATAATTTAAAGGTGGGAGATACTTTCAGAGGCCGAATGGTGACTAACGAATCATTCCATCAACCCAAAAACAAACCTTTGGCCATGATTGCTAATGGTACAGGTATTGCCCCTTTTTTAGGAATGATTACGCAAGGCCGTAAAAATACCGACAATCATTTATATGTAGGTTTTCGTAAAGAAACAGCAATCATTAAACAACATAAGGCGTTTTTAGATCAGCAAATAGAGAACCATAAACTGAAAAATTATCAAATTGCCTTTTCAAGGGAACAAAATCATTGTTATGTAATGGATTTGATTCGCAATGATGCTTCCTATTTGGCACTTTTGTTAAGTAATGGTGGTGTAGTCATGATTTGCGGCTCCCTACAAATGCAGCAGGATGTAGAAAAAGTACTGGACGAAATTTGTGTTAAAATAAACGGCAATGGTTTAGCGTATTATAAAGAGAATGGGCAATTGCTGACCGATTGTTATTAGGTAATGGTGGTCATTGCGAGGAAGAATGACGAAGCAATCTTTAGATATGATTCACTTGTTTTAAGATTTTAATTTGAATATTTCGATTTTACATAGTTCTAAAAGATTGCTTCGCAAGCTCGCAATGACGGAGGTAAATACATTATTGCGAGGAAGAATGATGAAGCAATCTTTCTTGTTTTTTATCTTTCTCTCATTTTCGGTTGTTCATACCTATGCCCAAGTTGTAAAAGAACGAGCAGTAACCCTAATGGGTAGTCGTTTTGATATCAGTATTGTAGCCTCAAATCCGCAAATTGCTGATCAACACATCGATGAAGTCGTTGCCGAAATGTCCCGAATAGAAGACCTTATTTCTGATTGGAAGACGAGTTCGCAAATCTCGGAAGTGAACCGCAATGCAGGCATCAAAGCAGTAAAAGTAGACCGCGAAGTTTTTGAGCTGACCAAACGTTCCCTATATTTTTCTACGATTACTCATGGTGCTTTTGACATCAGCTATGCGGCGATGGATAGGATATGGAGATTTGACGGTTCCATGAAAGCTATGCCCAGCGAAGCCGAAATCAAAAAATCAGTAACAAAAGTAGGTTATCAAAATATCGTACTCGACAGCGTGAAAAGTACTATCTTTTTGAAATTGGAAGGAATGAAAATTGGTTTTGGTGCCATGGGCAAAGGTTATGCTGCAGATAAAGGTCGTGAACTGATGGAAGCCAAGGGCGTTAAAGCTGGAATAGTGAATGCCTCTGGCGATATGACTACTTGGGGCACCAAGCCTGATGGGAAACCTTGGAATGTTGGCATTACTAATCCCTTTGACGAGGAAAAATATATCGGCATTATTCCCTTAAAAAGAGAGGCCATCACCACCTCAGGTAGTTACGAAAAGTTTGTTGAATTTAACGGAAAACGCTATGCCCATATCATCAATCCAGTCACTGGATATCCCGCTACCGGTTTGATCAGTGTAACGGTATTGGGGCCAAGTGCCGAGATGGCGAATGGTTTCAGTACTTCGATCATGGTTTTGGGAAAAGATAAAGGCTTAGCGCTGATAAACCAATTCCCAGAGTATAGCTGCGTGATGGTTACGGATGAAGGAGTAGTGGTTAAATCCGAAAATTTCAAGGGGAAATTAAAAAAGAAGCTAAAATAACGTAGGAGGGTATTGGCCATACCTTATTGCCTATGTGGCTATATTTCTGATCTTGAAGGTAAACAGTTGCATAATTGAACCACATAGACACATAGAAAGTCCAACAGCATTAACAAGATTATATGTAATGCTTAAATACAATTATTTCTATCTTCGTTTTTAGCTTTGAAATTCCTTAGTCCATGAAGAAAATCTATTTATTGCTTTCCCTATTGTTAATGCTGTCGAGTACCTTTGCTCAACACATTTTCCCTAAAAAATATACTGATTGTAATACGACACGTTTCTGTCTCGATTGTGGAGACACCAAAGTAACGGTAGATAGTGCGGCCTTTGCGGCTATGTTTAAGGAAGTGAATTCAAAAGCTTATGTCAACAATCTAAAAGGCAATATCATGGTACAGGTATTGGTTGATTCGCTGGGACAAAGTTGTGTGTTAAGCCATACCGAAACCAAAGGCCATATCGTTACCGATAAAATTGTGATGGCATTAAATGATTTCAGAGGTTGGAAACCAGCTGTAACTAAGGGGAAGAAAGAAGAACTGGTGTCCATCGCCGTATTGGTAAGTATTAAAGAAGGTGAAATTACGGGAAGGATAGAGCGCATGACCGAAGAATTCATCAACAAACTTTTTGGAGATAGAACGAAGAAGAACTAGAGCTGATGCTCGTCGATCAGTTCACCAATTTGGCTGGCATAATCATCATTTAAATCTTTGGAAGTCCATCGTGTGCTACCATTCACAGAAATGGAATGTACTTCGCCTAGTTTTTGTTCACCCTCAAAAACATCATAAGTCTGATCTAATCGAGGTTGTATAGTCAATACCTGTCCAACTAAATTGATTTCAAACGGTTCCATAATTTCTAATTTGTTTAGGTTTAACAATGAGATGGGGGAAGTTGTTTTAGTATAGATAATTGCTTGTGTGACTAAGTAGGAGAGAACCTTAAACAGTTTGAAATATATGGCCAATCAAGTTAGGCATAACGGTCGTTGAGCTAACAACAAGCACCATGTTATTCATAGCTGTTGCTGTTTCTACCTTTGGAGGGAGATAAAGAGGGAGGTTTATTGATTGGTCATTTCCCCTGATCCACGAATTGTCTGGATAAATTCTCCAAGAGAGGGCATTGTAAAACAGAATTAATAAAACTGCAAATAAGTCTTCACAATCAGCCAAATGGCGAAGCCAATAATGATTACTCCGGCTACTTTATTGAGCTTTTTCAAGGTGTTTTCTTTAATGCGATAGCGAAGCTTGCTGGCATAATAGGTTTTTAAACCATCAACAGAAAGTTGAACTACCATGGCAATAAGGAAGCAAAGTATTTTTTCAGGTAGCGTATTCAGTTTTACTGAGATAATACCACTGACAATCACCCAAAACATAAGGGTAGAAGGGGTGAGGATGCACATTAAAAACCCCTTTAAAATATATCCCCGTTTACTCACCTTAATATTGTCGCCTTCTGTATAGTTAATTTTTACATTGGATAGCAGGTAATAAATGCCTATTCCAACAATGAAAATACCACCGATGATACCTACATATTTATCAAATTCTCGCTGGTATTTAAAAAATTGAGAGCCGAAAAGTACAAGGCTGATCAAGATGAGGTCGCTTACAATAACACCAGAAGCCAAAGAAAAGCCTGCTTTAAAGCCCCTTTCGATACTGGTTTTAATCATGGCAAAGAATACAGGTCCCGTTACAAAAGATGAAATCAGACCCGCCCCAATACCCAAAATGATTGCTTCAAACATTTATTGTTTTCTGTAATTTCTGCTAATATGCAATTTTCATAGCTAAAAGCTCAATTTTTATTTAGTTTTTCCTTTTTTAAAAGCATCAGGTTTGATACGAAAGTATATACAGAATTTACCGATTCTTGGGGAATTTTTAGAAAGTGTACTATGTACACTAATGTGAAAAAAAATACCTATGTTTAGCGCAAATTTTTTCAAACCTTAAATTTTAACCAAATATGGAACAGAATGTAAAAACCAATTGGGCGCAGTTTATCCCCCTAGTAACTGTGTTCTTCTTTTGGGGGTTCGTGGCGGCGAGTAACGACATACTCATACCCGTTTTCAAAGAAGCATTTAAGTTATCACAAAGTGAAAGCCAATTGGTGTCGTTGGCATTTTATATTGCCTATACTGTAGGTTCCTTAATTTATGTTGGGATATCGGCCCTAATGAAAACCGACTTGATTAATAAAATAGGTTATAAGAACAGTTTGGCTTTGGGCCTAACCATTTCCGCAGTGGGTACCTTGTTATTTTATCCAGCAGCAAACTCCGGTTCATTCCCCTTAATGCTTTCGGGTTTATTTATTGTAGCACTTGGTTTTTCACTGCAACAAACAGTAGCCAATCCATTAGCCATTGCACTTGGTCCCATTAATACAGGGTCGCAGCGTTTAACCTTGGCAGGCGGTATCAATAACTTTGGTACTACCATTGGCCCGTTGATCGTTAGTTTTGCCATTTTTGGTACAGCAGTAAGTGAGAATACCACACTTGATATCCAAAGTGTTAAAATACCATATTTGATTTTAGGCGCAGCTTTTCTTGCTGTAGCTATCTTCCTTAAATTTTCGGCCCTGCCAGATAAACCAGCTATTGCTGAGGCAGTAGAAGAAGATTCGAGCCATAAAGGTTCTGCCTTAAAATACCCGCAATTGGTATTGGGTATGATTGCCATCTTTGTTTATGTAGGTGTTGAAGTTTCAACCGCAAGTAATTTGCCAGATTATATGAAGCATAAACTAGGTTTCGAAACCAAAGACATTGCGCCTTATATTTCTTTGTATTGGGCCAGTATGATGATTGGACGTTGGACAGGAGCTGTTGAAGCATTTACAGATAATATGGATCTTAGAAAAATTTTAAGATTTGTAGCACCATATTTGGCATTTGGTGTGTTCTTACTGGTAAATGCTATTGCAAAACATGATCTGGCACCTTTCTATGTATATGCGTTGATCATCTTCGTTTTAATTATTGCCGACATTTTAAGTAAAGGTAATCCCGCCAGAATGTTAATGATTTTCTCGATAATAGGTATTATAGCATTATTAACCGGGATGTTTACTACTGGAATGGTAAGCGTTTATGCCTTTACCAGCGTAGGTTTGTTTTGTAGTACCTTATGGCCTTGTATCTTTACTTTGGCAGTAAGCGGGTTAGGTAAAAACACCAGTCAGGGAAGTAGTTACCTGATCATGATGATCATGGGTGGCGGAATTATTAGCTGGTTGCAAGGCTATGTATCTGAATTTACAGGTATCCAATACAGTTATGTAATAGGTATATTGTGTTTTGCCTATTTAGTGTTTTACGCCTTAAGAGCAAGTACCATTTTAAAAGCACAGGGTATTAACTTTGATCAGAAAGTTTCTGGAGGTCATTAAGCTTAAAAGCATTTTTATAATGAAAAGCTCCGCACATGCGGGGCTTTTTTTGTGACCAACACAAACGTTTGCGACTTTTTAATTATTAAAATTATTTAAAATATTGACGCTTTATGTTTAAGTTAGACGAAAATTAAACCAAACTGAAACGATGAATTCAAACCAACCCCAGAACAAAACGGCATTTGGCCCAATGGTAATTTGCTGTGCTTTGTTTTTTATTCTTGGCTTTGTCACTTGGGCTAATGGCTCATTAATTCCATTTGCAAAAAAGGCTTTTGACTTAGAAACAGACTTGCAAGCCTATTTAGTGACTTTTGCTTCTTATATCGCTTACTTTTTTCTCGCCATTCCAAGTTCATGGATCCTTAAGAAAATTGGTTTCCATAATGGGCTGGTAGCTAGTTTGGTGATTTTAGGTCTAGGTTCTTTGTTATTCATCCCCGCTGCTGAGAAAAGTAGCTATGTCCTTTTTCTAACGGCAATTTTTGTACAAGGTTCAGGAATGGCTTTATTGCAAACTGCAGTTAACCCCTACCTTAGTATTATCGGACCAATTGACAGTGCGGCACAACGTATATCTGTCGCCGGTTTCTGTAATAAAACAGCAGGCATTACTGCACCAATTATATTGAGCACCTTATTACTGAAAGGGGCCAATGAGGCTGAAGCAAAACTAGCACAAGCGGCTTCAGAAATAGAAAAACAAACTATTTTGAATGAATTGTTGCAACAACTCCATGCACCATATATTGCTTTGGCTATAGTTTTAGGATTATTTGCCATTGTACTTAAGTTCGTAAAACTTCCAGAGGTAAATATGGAAAAAGAAGAGGTAACTGAAGGAAACGGGCAGACTTCTAAAAAATCAATATTTGATTATCCGCATTTGTTTTTGGGTGCACTTGCCATCTTTTTTTGTGTAGCAGTGGAAGTAATGGCGGGAGATATTATCGGTACTTATGCTAGGGAATTAGGAACGGTTCCTACAGTGTTTAGGGATAATGCAACTGCTTTTACATTGGGCTTTATGTTAGTAGGGTATCTCATTGGCATAATTACGATACCAAGGTTTATTAGCCAACAAGCAGCACTTAGGGTATGTACTTCTGTAGGTATCTTATTTACCTTTCTCTCGGTTTTTACGACAGGCGTAATTTCATTTTGGTTTGTAGCCTTGTTAGGTTTAGCCAATTCTTTGATGTGGCCAGCAATTTTCCCGTTAGGGATTAAAGGTTTGGGCAAATTTACCAAAACAGGTTCGGCTATCATGATTATGGGTATTGCTGGTGGTGCAATTTGGCCATTGGTTTATGGTTTTATGAAAGACAAATTACATATTGATTTTCAGCATGCGTTTTTATATGCAATGGTTCCAGGCTATTTGTATATTATTTATTTCGCATCAAAAGGCCATAAGGCAGGTACGGCTAAATAACAAATGATCATTTCATAATATTTAAAAAATGTTAATTTTGAAATCTCTCTGGTTCTTCATCAGGGAGATTTTCATTTTATAGACCCATGGCAAAATCATTTAACGAGATATACATGAACTTAGCATCAGACCTTGCAGGACGTTCACATTGTGTGAGGGCCCATGTAGGTGCTGTGCTAACCAAAGATACCCGTATCATCTCTATAGGTTATAATGGTCCGCCTCCAGGTACACACAACTGCGACGAAGAATGGCCTGAAACAGGTTGCGATAGGGATAGCAAGGGAAGTTGCTCCTTAGCATTACACGCCGAAGAAAACGCCATCCTTTATGCCGTAAAAAATGGTTCTAAAATAGAAGGTGCCACATTGTACACTACCTTATCTCCCTGTATTGCTTGCGCTAGATTAATTCTTTCTTCTGGTATTAGAGAAGTATTTTATAGAGATTCATATGCAGCTTACAAAGGTTTAGCTAGCGATGAAGGGGTAGACTTCCTGAACAGGTTTGGCGTGAAAACCACACTTTTGAATGGTCATTAATTTTACTATTTTCGAATGTGCAAATCATACCATCTAAAAAAATACGTTATGGTAAGCTCTTTTGGTTGCCTGTTTTTCTCATAGCTCTTGCTTCCTGTAAAGATACGACACGTAAAGACCTCGATCAATTAGTAGATTCAGTTGCCAATAAAACATCATGGGGCTATAATGATGAGAAGGTTAAAACAAAGGCCTTAAGTACATTACGGCACGCACTTGACGGCGACGAAAAACTATCAGCAAAATCCAAGTTCGATATCTACAACGCTTTCTATTTCTATTATTTCTTTGGTAGAAAATATGAAAAAGCTTTGCCCTATACTGATAGCATGCTCAATGTAATTGAGACTACCAAAAACAAAAAGAAGTATATTAAGGAGCTCGCTGCAACCTATTATTGCAAAGGGGATGTGCTTTTTAAGCTAGGCGCATATGAAGAAGCCTATAAAAACTATTTCTTGGCTAAAAAGCTTCAACCGATAATTACTGATAGATGTGCCAATAGTAATTACAGTTATCGAATTGCTATGATTTTATATCGGCAATCAAAATACAAAGATGCCATCCACTATTTTCAGGAAACTTTAGGAGAGGTGCGCACCTGTAAGCAAAACTTTCAGGAAGTTTACAAACAGCAGGAGCTTTTCAATAATATTGCACTTTGCTATTCCCGATTGAGCAAGGCCGATAGTGCCCTAGTCTATTACCAAAAAGCATTGGTCTTTGTGGAGAAAAATGATACTGTTCCAGATAAAAACTGGTACTATAAATCGGCACGGGGAGTAATTTATGGGAATATGGGCGGAGAGCTTTTGTCACAAAAGAAATTTGATGAAGCCGAAAAGCTACTAAAGCAAAGTATTACCATTAACGACCAACCAAAATTTGATACTGTTGATGCTGTAACCGCAAAAATTAAGCTCATCAAGGTTTATTTAGAAACTAGTAAAACTGATTCAGCATTTAAATACCTTAAAATTTTAGAAAAAGATAGCAAAAGGCTTAAAATGCTCGATTATATCCAGTCATATCATTTTCTAAATGCCAAGTATTTGAGTAGTATAGGCCAAAGTCAACAAGCATTTGATCATTTGTACCGTTACACTACTTTGACCGATTCTTTGCAAAAGGAGTTGGACAAGATTAAATCTACCAATATTGATGAACGTTTCCGGAATTTGAACAATGAAAATGAAATCAATAACCTGAAACGGGAGGCCGAAACACAGCAGCGCTATCTTTACATCACCTTGTTGTTCATTTGTATGGCCGTTTCTATTGTGGTGTTGATTTATGGCTATTGGCGGAAATCTAAGCGAAGCATTAAGCAGCTTACCACATTGAACAATGAAATTTCCCTGCAGAAAGATAAGTTGCAGGAAGCGTTGACTAAATTGGGCCTAAGCGATAAAGAAAAAGATACCATTCTAAGAGCCGTAGCACACGATCTGAGAAATCCTGTGGTTGGTATTTCGAGTTTAACCAAGCTCATGATTTTAGAAGATGAGGACAATGTGAACATCGATAAATTAAAGTTGATAGATGGTGCTTGTAGCAATGCTTTACATTTAATTGATGATATTATCGAAGCGGCTGAAAATAAGGAAGGGTTAGACATTAGCTTAAAAAAGAAAAAGCAAGACCTGATACCCATTATAAAGAATGCTATCGACTTATTAAAATATAGAGCTGATGAAAAGAAACAACCTATCATTTTTGAAACCGATATTCATACATTGGAAATAAATGTTTACGGGCAAAAAATAGAGCGGGTGGTAGGTAATCTGATCAGTAATGCTATCAAGTTCAGTGAAATAGGGAAGGAAATCAAAATTACGATAGCAAAAGCGGAAAAAGAAGTGTTGGTAAGTGTTACGGACAAAGGGATTGGTATTCCTGATAAAATAGGTAAGGATGTATTCCAATTATTTACACCCTCTAAACGCTTTGGAACTAAGGGCGAAAAGTCCTACGGTTTGGGACTTTCTATTTGCAAACAGATCATTACTGCACACGACGGTAAAATAGGATACGAAAATAACCCAGGTGGAGGTACTACGTTTAGCTTTACTTTGCCATTGTAGGTTTAAATTAACCATCTAAGATGTGAAGATTAAATCAACCATCTAAGACACCTTAGTTCATTTTAGAGTATGGAGCTTAAATGTTCTTAGATGTCTAAGGTGTCGAGATTAGAATTAAAAAAATCGGGCTATTTAAAAAACACTTAATGCCCCTTCATGTCTTAATGTTTAAAAATCCTAAATCAAATCTAAAATCGTACCGCTAAAATCGTAAATTTCCTTACCTTTGCACATGCTAGAAAAAATCATTATCCTCGATTTTGGTTCGCAATTTACACAGCTGATTGCACGTCGTGTTCGCGAACTAAATGTGTACTGCGAAATTCATCCATTTAATCACATTCCAGAACTCGATTCTACTGTTAAAGGAGTTATTCTTTCAGGTAGTCCATTCTCGGTACGTCAAGAAGATGCACCTTTTGTAGATTTGAATCTGTTTAAAGGCTATCCATTATTGGCTGTTTGTTATGGGGCACAGTTTATTGCACAACAAAGTGGAGGAAATGTAGAAGCATCGGCAACTAGAGAATACGGTAGAGCTAATTTGAGCTTCGTGAATAATGAAAACCCTTTGTTTAAAGGTATTCTAGCTGATTCGCAGGTGTGGATGAGTCATGGAGATTCAATTACCCAAGTTCCTGAGCATTTCGAAATCATTGCCAGCACTCCAGAAGTAAAAGTAGCAGGTTACCAAGTAAAAGGTGAACAAACCTACGCTATTCAATTCCATCCAGAAGTAACCCATAGTATTGATGGTAAAACCCTGTTGAACAACTTCCTAGTAGGTATTTGTGCTTGTAGCCAAGATTGGACTTCAGATGCTTTTGTAGAAACTACTATCGCTGATCTGAAAGCACAATTGGGAGATGACAAGGTAGTTTTAGCACTTTCGGGCGGTGTTGACAGTAGTGTGGCTGCGGTATTGTTGCACAAAGCCATTGGCAAAAACCTTCACTGTATTTTTGTAGATAATGGACTGTTGCGTAAAAATGAATACGAGAGCGTACTAGAGCAATACAAAGATTTTGGTTTGAACATTAAAGGTGTTGATGCTAAAGACAGATTTTTAAGTGAGCTAGCAGGTGTTGAAGATCCAGAAAAGAAACGTAAAATTATTGGCCGTGTATTTATCGAAGTGTTTGATGATGAGGCACACCAAATACAAGATGTAAAATGGTTGGCGCAGGGAACTATTTATCCTGACGTAATCGAATCGGTTTCCGTTAAAGGACCATCGGCCACCATTAAATCGCACCATAACGTAGGAGGTTTGCCAGACTTTATGAAACTTAAAGTGGTAGAGCCGTTAAAAACTTTGTTTAAAGACGAAGTACGTAGGGTAGGAAACACTTTGGGCTTAGAATCGTTTATCTTGGGCAGACATCCTTTCCCTGGTCCTGGTTTAGGAATCCGTATCATAGGAGAGGTTACTGCAGAGAAAATTGCGATATTACAGGAAGCAGATCACATCTATATCCAAAACTTAAAAGATGCTGGTTTGTACGACCAAATTTGGCAAGCAGGAGCCATCTTTTTGCCGGTACGATCAGTAGGGGTAATGGGGGATGAGCGTACTTACGAAAACGTTATTGCGTTGAGAGCTGTGGAGTCTTTAGACGGAATGACTGCTGATTGGTGCCATTTGCCTTATCCAGTACTCGCTAAAATATCCAATGAAATTATTAATAAAGTAAAAGGAATTAACCGAGTTGTGTATGATATTAGTTCGAAACCGCCAGCAACTATTGAATGGGAATAAGCTTTTAGGCTTATTAGCTTTTATCGTAGTTTTTGCTGCGTGTTCGCCCAAAATAACTAAGCCGGTGGTAACAACCCCGGCTAAACCTGTTGAACAAAAACCTGCTGCAAAGTTTACACAAGGCAATATCAGTGTCTTTATTCCTTTTCAGCTCAATAAGATCAACTTAAAAACTGTTACCAAAGCGCAAATTGGCAAAGCCGATATGGCTCTTGATTTTTATCAAGGCTTAATGTTGGGTATTGATTCGGCAGCTAACGAGGGCTTGAACTTTAAGGTAAATGTTTTTGATAGCAGGGATGATAACAGTCAACTGGCCGCTTTAAGTAAGAAAGAAGCTGTAAAAGCTAGCAATTTAATGATTGGCCCTATTTTTCCTGATGGAGTAAAATACATGGCTCAATTCTCCGAAGCTAACAAAATGCCCATAGTGTCACCTTTGGCAGCCTCAAAACCTACGGAGTTCAATAATCCTTACCTTATTTCGGTGGTGAATAATATTGACCAGCATGGGGCTAAAATTGCCGATTATATTGCTGATCAGTACAAGGCCGACCAAACCATTGTGGTGTTGATCAATACCAAAAAATCATCCGATGAACAATTTGCTGCGCCTATTAGAAAGCAGTTTGCACTGAAATACCCTAGTTTTACCGTGCAAGAATTTACCTCTACCTACATCTTCGAAACCAAGATGATGAAAGGTAAAAAATATGCCGTAGTGCTCTGTTCTGACGATGCTCCTTTTGTAAGCCCTAGCTTAACCAAACTTTACCGATTGAAAAATGTGGCTGGCTACCCAATCCAATTGTTCGGACATCCAAATTGGGCTAAACAAACTTATAATATTGACCAATTGCAAAATTTACAGACGGTATTGAGCAGTTCTTACTATATCGATTACAAAAGTAAACCGGTAATTGAATTTATTAGAGCTTACAGGGCTAAGTATGAATTTGAGCCTACAGAATATGCTTTTAAAGGTTTTGATACAGGATATTATTTCGGAAAGCTAATGGCTAAACACGGCTTAAATTACCTCGATTTTTTAGTAAAGGAAAACTATAAAGGGCTGCACAACGATTTTGATTTTGGTTATGATGCCGAATATGGTTTTTATAACAAACATTTAATGCTGCTGCAGTATAAGAATTTATCGTTGAGCCAAGTAGATTAAACCTCTAAATCCTCTAGAAAGGGCATTTGGAAATAAAAAACTTTGCAACATTCCAACTTTATAACAATAAAGCAATACTACATTACAATAAATTAATCTATGAAAGTACACCATCATATCCGAGCATTTGAACAAGTTTTAGCAAGTTACGATGGTAAATTGCCCTTACACCGACATCTGATTGTTTATTTTAAGCAGAATAAGCAAATGGGGTCGTCGGATAGGAGATGGGCTAGTAGGTATATTTATGGTTATTTTAGGTTGGGAAAAGCACTTTTGGATTTGCCAGTCATAGAGCGTTTGGCCGTGGCAGATTTCTTGTGTAATAACGACTTGAGCCTAATTACCGAACATGTTTTCCCTGCCGCCATAGCGCATATTACTGAGTCAATAGCAGATAAACTTTTTTTGGTAAAGGAGCAATATCCCGCCTTTCAGTTAAAAGATGTTTTCCCATTTGCGAAGCAATTATCGGAAGGGATTGACCACCATGAATTCCTGCTTTCATTATTTACACAGCCCGATTTATTTATCCGTGTAAAAGAAACACATTTACCTGCCATTAAAGCTAAATTGGAAAATGCAGGGATAGCTGTAAAAGAACTTTCAGATACTACTTTGGCCTTGCCTAATGGCACAAAGTTAGAGCAGATTATTGATGATGCCCGTTTGTACCAAGTACAGGACTTTTCCTCACAAAAAACAGGAAACTACTTTGAGCCCAAACCTTATGAATATTGGTGGGATTGTTGTGCTGCATCGGGTGGTAAATCGTTATTGATACATAGCCTAGAGCCTAAAGTGAAGCTGTTGGTAAGTGATGTGAGAGAAACCAGTTTAGGTAATTTGCAGGAGCGTTTTCAGTTGGCCGGCGTTAAAGATTATCAAAAAAAGGTAATTGACCTGTTGCAGGATAATGAGCAGATCCTACACCATTATGAGTTTGATGGGGTTTTATTAGATGCCCCTTGTTCGGGTGCGGGTACTTGGGGGCGTACACCAGAAATGCTCTACTTTTTTGAAGAATATAAAGTGGCTAATTATGCTAAACTACAGAAAGCCATTGCAGAGAATGTAGTGAAATACCTAAAACCTGGCAAACCACTAATTTATATGACTTGCTCAGTATTTAAGGAAGAAAATGAAGACGTGGTTGCCTATTTATTAGATAATTTTCCTTTAAAATTAGAAAGCCAACAATTGATTAGCGGTTATCACGATAAGGCTGATAGTATGTTTGTCGCTAGATTGATAAAAGATCAAGAGTAAGCTTACTTGCTTGCACTATATCGATCTTATTCTCGTCATTGCGAGCTTTAGCGAAGCGATCTGTTGCTTCATTTGACTGTGATTTAGTTTTTTAGAAAACCGGTACCTGTCTGTCATTTTAACTTTTTTTGTCATTTCGAGCGTATAGAGAAATCTTTAAACTCTAATATCACCCTTTCAGGGTTGTTGTTTATGGACAATTTGTGCTAGAGAAATAGCACCACTTCGTGGTTTCATGATAAGAATGTTTTGACGGCTCATCATGACAACAGGAAGTGCGTCGCTACATATTCAGGTAGTTCTTCCGTTTCTGTCATTTCGATCGTATAGAGAAATCTTTGAATCTGATATTGCCCTTTTGAGTTTTGGTTGCTCTGAAAACCAGTGTAAATTATCCTTAAGTCCGAATGACTGAAATTATACTAGAAAAATAAAATTGATTAATAAACCGCGAAGCGGTGACATATTATCCGAAAAAGAAGCTAATGCTTTCCTTTTAGTTTCCCTCGCAAGTAGCTGATGGCTTCAAACAAGATTGCTAAAGCGCCTACATATACCGTAAATTGCTCAAATAAGTTCATTTACTTGGGTTTCTTATTAGATGAATATACGAATTTAATGTTACAATTGGTAGTGAAATAACAAAGAATCTTATGTTGTTTCTTCCAAAAAAGCGAGAATATATCCATCAGGATCAGCAATGTAGAATTCTTTACCGTATGGTCTTTCGCATAAAGGCTGGGTAATCCGCACACCTTTGTTCACAAGATCGTTGTATAAAGTTTGTACGTCCTCTATTGAGAATACGATATCAAGGTCATCATTCTCTAATTTGTGCTGTCTTTCCGCAAGCGAAGTACTGCCCGATTTTAAATGAATGGAATATCCATCTTTGATGATTCCAGCATAAAAGTCTTCATACCTGAAATCTAATTCAAAGCCAATTTTTTGGATATAAAATTCAATTGAAGTACCAATATCGGCAACAAGCAATTGAGGGCTCATTTTTTTGATTCTTGAATGCGTATTGATGTTCATGATATTGATTTATTTACTGTAAGGTGATATCAATTTAGTCTTTCAAAGTAATGTTTTATCATTCTTTTACAACAGCTGTAGTTTCAAATCTTATCAGTCATCAATATATAATGTGTTTAGGGAGCGATGGAATTTTCCATTTTTAAAAACTAAAATATATACGGAATTTCTTTGTTTGACTATACTGTCGTTTAATTCAAGTAAAGGGGCTCCCTTTTCAAGTGGGAAAGCATTTGTAATTGTTATGCCGTTGGATAGTTTTGCGGTATATGCGTTATGATTTCCCCTATCATTAAATAAATAAACTACTTTTCCTGTATATTCTCTGGCCAGAATATGGTCTCTCACTGAATTATCAAAAAAGCCAAAATGGCCTAGAATAATAATGATTCCAAAAATAAATAAGACAAATAGGATGGCAATAATCTTGATTGATTTAGGGAATTTAACATCTTCTTCTGGGGTGTTGACTTTCATTCTATGTTGCCAGATTTATTTGTTTTCTATAGTCTGTAAATTGAAAACTGTGCCTGCAGGGTCTTGTATCCAATGCATGTTCTTTGGAAGCTCTTCAATTTCATCACAAGTTTCTACACCATTAGACAACAAATAATTTGTTGCTTCTTCAACATTTGGAACGGTGAGTTGTAGCCAGGTTTCCGAATGCGTGTAATTGTCCACGCAATCTAACCAAATCACGTTATGGCCAAATTTTACTTCGTGTGTTCTCGAAACAGTTGGATTGGTGATAGGTATTTCTTTTACTTCTAACTTTAATATCTCTTTATAAAACGCAACGGTTTTATCGTACTTACTTTTCGGAATTTTAATAGCAATGTTAATTCCTGCTTCAAATTTTACGTTCATAGTCTTTGTGTTTTCTATTAGTTTAAGATTTCTAGGGGGTGGTTTTTCTCTCAGCGTTTAGTTAACTACGTTCATGTTTTTAAACTTAAGTCATCTAAAATTCTTTTGGAATATTGTTCTAATTGGTTGTTCGAAAAACGGAAAAATAAATAAGACGGTAGTGTGGCTATTAAACAGGTTCCGAAAATAAATAAAAATGTTTCTAAAATATTTTCATTCAAAAATAAAAACACAGCAGGCGTAAATAATACAAGAAATAATATAGCGAAGCATCCACCAGCAATTATTAAATATTTGGAGTAAGGTTCAATAGTTACATTGATTTTAGTTCCGTTTTCTAAAGTACAAAGTTCGAAATAAATAGTGCCTGACCCTCTAAATGGGTCTAAAATATTAGGTGATAATTTAACCTCTATTCGATTGTTATTGATTTTAAAATTTTTATAATTGATATCATTGTTCGAATTGAAATCGAAATAGTCTTTTTTTGCAGTCGCTTTTTTTTCAATTTCTTCGATAATCTCCGTTTTTGTTCTCAGCGATTGAAATTCGTATTGCTTTTTTAGTTTTTCTAGCATTTTTTTCAGCTTTGCGGAGGTTGAGTTTTAATGTAAAGATAAGCTTTCTCACTCTAAACTATTAGGTAATAGCTACAAAGCTATTTGCAATTTTCTTGTTCTTTAAGTAAAGTCTTCTTATCGTACCATATTTTATACTTTTTTGGTGTCAGGCTATTAATTAATTCAATAGCAAGGCCAATGTCGGGTTGATAGTAATTACTCAGATGAATTGTTTTGTTTTTAAATCCTTTTTTTAGCTTAATCATTATTTGAGAACCGTCTCTTATACAAGGATTGGAATAATACTCATGTAAATTGTCAATATTAATATGAGATAGTCTTTTCAAGGTTTTGTTTGCTTGTAGTGCGGTTCTGAAAAGAATTGAGTCCCTTTCTCCTTCAAGTTCTCCTCTTAAAATAATTTTAAAATTTTTATTCGTTAACACATACTGAACTGTATAAGCCATTGAATAATCTACGCTATAAATTGTTATTTCAAAAGGTTTAAGACCAAATTCCGTATTCTTTGTTCTTTCTGAACTAAAGCTGTTTACTATTTGTGGGTTATAGGAATCTAAGATGAAAATTGTTAATATGATGGATAGTCTTATCATGTTGAATGATTATGCCATCACCGAAACCATTTTCAAAGCCTGTTCACCCAATGCCTTATCACCACTTATTTCAACTTTATCAAATGCCTGCTCAGGTTTCCAGCTTTTAGAGAAAAGTTTCCAAGCGGTATGTGGGTCAATGGTTATTTTAGAAGCAAAGGTTTGGATGCTATCTTTATTCAATATCCAGTTGTTTTTTGCTTTTGTGATGTTCCATTGTCCGCCAATGTCGGTGGATACAATAAGGGTTAGGGTAGTATTTTCTTCTGCTTCAACATCCCTAAAAGTATGGGGGAGTGCGTACATCAAAGTATCTAAAAATGGATAGTATAGTTCCTTGGTCATGATGCCTGGTTTATTTACAGCATCCCTTATTTGTTGTTGGTGCAAAAATTTCTCAGTGTATTCCCTTGCAATATGGAACCAATTTTTTGAGGTTTCCTGCCCTGCCCAAGCCACCGAAAAAATGGCATCGTCAAATGGTTGAAGTTCTTGAAGGTGCGCTGTATATTGCTTTCCGGTAGTTGCTAAAAGCTCAATCAGAACCTGTGGGCTAAGCCTTTTGGTAGCGTTAGTCCAAGTTATATTTAGGTTGTTTAAAAATGAAACAAGATCTTGATACGAGTTGATATTTTCTGCCTGTTCTCCGAAATAATGATCCCTCGAAATGGAAAGCCCCCTTAAATTACCATCAAGCAAATGGGAGGCAACATCTTTTACTTTCCAAAGTTTTGCCACAGTTTGACTATGCCATTCTTCTTCTGTCAGAGATTTTAGAAGGTCAATGAGCATTTGGTCTAGAATAGGGAATAGGTGCAGTGTATTTATCTTGATTTCATGTTCCATTTGATGGTTTGTTATGCTGGCTGAATGATAAAATTGCAGATTTCACTTTTTCTTCAAGCTTACTGTCATTATAATATTCTGTAATCTTTAAAGCTATACTTGGAATATAATGTCCACTATCACTATCAAATGGAGCGGGCTGTCCGGAAGCATTATATGTTACTTTTGCAGCGAGTTCTACGAGTCTTAAATAGCTTTGAACTTGATAATATTCGTTTTCTAGCCCAAACATTCTGATTTTAGTAAATTGTTCATGTGCTTCTTTCCAACGATTTTTATTGTCAATAATTGGGTAAAGTTCTAGGATTGGTGCTGGAATGTTTTTTACATAGAGGGCAAAATGCGATAAAATTAGCCCTGCCCAAACTGGTTTAATATCGTTGGATAAACTCTCAAAAATCCGCTGCCCAAATTTAATGTCGTATTCTTCTTTTATCATAAAGAGCCATGTAAAATATTATGATATATCTAAGATATAAAAACATCCACTTCCCATCATTTCTTTAACAAATTTTAAGCTTTTGTTTTAGCATGTGCCATCGCGGTTCCGTTATTTCGACCGTAGCGGAGACCGCGAAGCTCTACGAAGTAAAATCTAACTTAGATAGGTTTTAGCATATTGTGAGATTTCTACAGAGTCGAAATGACGCGGTATAAATGTTTGTGGTAAATCATCTTATCGTACCGTTGAAATAAGATTTTTTGGAATGACTATTGTTCCTTGCTACCTAAAACTATTAATCTAATAAGTCATTTTGTTTAAGGTGGTCAAAGATAATTTTATCAACTTCTGATATTTGATCTTTGTCAGCATATTTCAGCCATTTTATTTCCTCAATTTCAGCACTGGCCTTTAATTGACCTACATATTTCCCCGAATAACAAGTCATTTTTACGACGATTCCTTCTGCGTGTCCGTGCGCTTGAGCTTCAAAAGTTCCAACGTAGTTTAGTGTTTTACCATCAATTTCTACACTCAGTTCTTCGCTGATTTCTCTTATTAAAGCTTGCTCATCAGTTTCTCCAATTTCTCTTTTCCCACCCGGAATGTAATACTTGTCCTTTCCATAGCTTTTTGTAGAAAGAATCGTTTTGTCCTTTAATTCTATCCAAGCAAGTTTGTCGATGATTTTCATTCTGGTAAAATAATAAAGACAAATTAAGGGAAAATAAAAATGGTTATAATCCGGTGTTGGTCCTGAAAAGCTTAATGGCTATGGCCAATAAAATTACCCCAAAGCTTTTTCTTAATACGTTTAATCCTGTTTTGCCCAAAAGATTTTCGAGCCTCGCCGTGTTTTTGAGCACGAAATAAACAAATACCATATTTAGGATGATTCCCACCAGAATATTTTCTGTACGATACTCTGTTTTTAGGGAAAGTAAGGTAGTTAGAGAGCCTGCTCCGGCAATTAAAGGGAAGGCCAATGGTACAATAGAAACAGTTTCAGGGGCATCGTCCCTAAAAAAGTGAATGCCCAACACCATTTCCATGGCAATAAAGAAAATTACCAGTGAACCTGCAATAGCAAACGACTGCACATCTACACCAATGACACTTAATACCGCTTTACCACCAAAGAGAAACAGAATCATGATGGCAGTGGCCACAATGGTTGCTTTTTCAGATTGGATATGTCCAGCTTTTTTACGCAAAGAAATGATTACGGGAATGGATCCCAAGATATCAATGATTGCAAATAAAATCATGGAGGTAGATAAAATCTGATTGAAATCGAATTGTAAGCGGTCCATAGATTTGATTTTTTTGTAAAAGTACAGCTTATTTGTTAATTACAAGTTTATTTTAAGCTAGGCTTTAGCAAGCATTAGTATAAAAGAAAGGGTTTCATCACTTGCGGCCATTCTTTAACATCGGTTTCAATTTCTTGATAGATGATTTTTTCAAGGGACTGGGGTACACCTAGCAGTTTGTCTAAATGTTTACTGCCATCTGGGTTAACATTGGTGAGGTAGTTTCTTTCTTTAAGCTGTTCTGGAAATAGCTTATGGATGATTTGAATAAGCTTTATGAAATAAGCTACGGCTTTAAATTTAGTAGGATGCAGTGGAGTAATGCTTAAGCCATTGCATTCTTGGTTTTCATAAAGTCCAAAACTTGGGGTGTAGGTTACTTTTTCTATACTGGCGTTCGGTAGCTCTTGTGCTACTACTGTGGCTAATAATTCGTGATCGATCCATGGTGCACCAAATTGTTGAAAGGCGTTGTTGGTGCCTCTTCCTTCGTTGATATTTAAGCCTTCGAAAAGGCATGAACCGGGATAAATATAAGCGACGTCTCTAATTTGTATAGCGGGGGAGGTAGGAAAAAAGCTGTAATTGGTGTTGGTGAGCCTGTTCCAATGCTGCATAGGAATTACCTCCAATTGCAACTGTGGATAATAGGTTGCTTTAAAGTACTGGGCTAATTCGCCAAAAGTACATTGGTGATTGATGGGGATTGGGAATCGGCCAATGAAAGAACTGCATGGAGGTTCTAGCATTGGTCCTTCAGCCATGTCTAACGAACTGGCAATAGGATTTGGTCTATCTAAAATTAATAGGGGTTTGCGGTGCTTTTCGCAGCTTTCCATTACATAGCTCATGGTCCACAGGTAAGTGTAAAACCTTGCGCCAATATCGGGTAAGTCTATGATTACTAAATCCAAATCGGCCAAGTCTTTTTCTCCTGGTGCTAGTTTTTCACTATAAAGACTGATAATAGGTCGCTGTGTAAGTTGGTCTATATCGTGGTGGATAAACTTGCCATCTTCGCCTTGGGTGTCGAAACCATGTTCAGGTCCAAAAATCTTTACTAGGTTAAACCCTGCCTTTTGTAATGCTAGCCGAGCGTTAATACTATTTTGGGTAACCGAAGCTTGATTGCAAACCAAGCCAATACGCATATGTAAGTAAGGTTGAGGGTTTTCTAACAGGACATCGATGCCGAATTTAACTTTCATGGTTTTAAGGTAGGAAAAATTTAATGAGTTGGTTAGTTTTTTGGTTCAATGGTTCATTAGCTCACTGGTTTATTAATAGTGCTATTGTCATTCAGAGCGCGGCGAAGACTCTTATAGTCTAAACATACCACCTAAGACATCTTAGTGCATTTTAGAGCATGGTGCTTAAATGTTCTTAAATGTTTAAGGTGGTAAAAAATAAATTGAATCATCTAACAAATCTACCCTTTGCTGCTATTAGAGATTCCGCGTTGCAATTGGAATGATAGGGAAGGCATTACCCTTTATTTTTAGCCCCGACAGTAGTGGAAAGCCCGTAAGGGAGCTAAGCGAGTGCGGACTTGAAGGTATGGCGGGACTATCGGTATTTGATGGGTAGTGTATTTGCGCTTTAAAAAAATACGGTGTACTAAAATAAAAAAAGCGCCTTTACAGACGCCTTTTCTTAAATTGGATTATCCCAGTTTTTTATATCTGATCCTTTTAGGAGTTACATCACCTAAACGTTTCTTGCGGTTCTCTTCATAATCAGAGTAGTTGCCTTCAAAGAAATATACTTGCGAATCGCCTTCGAAAGCTAAAATGTGCGTACAGATACGGTCTAAGAACCACCTATCGTGGGAAATTACCACGGCACAACCACCAAAGTTTTCTAACGCTTCCTCTAAAGCACGTAGGGTATTTACGTCGATATCGTTGGTAGGCTCATCCAGTAATAAAACATTGGCACCTTCCTTTAAGGTAATAGCCAAGTGAACACGATTACGCTCACCACCTGATAGCACACCTACTTTCTTTTGCTGATCGGCACCGTTAAAGTTGAACTTGGAAACGTAAGCTCTTGAGTTAACCTGTTTATTGCCCAATAACATATTGTCTAGACCATCGGTAATGTTTTCGTAAACCGTTTTGTCAGGATTAAGGTCGTTGTGCATTTGATCTACATAGCCCAATTTTACGGTTTCACCTACTTTAAAATCACCACTGTCTGGTTGTTCCTGACCGGTAATTAGGCGGAATAATGTAGTTTTACCCGCACCGTTCGGTCCAATAATACCCACAATGCCTGCTGGTGGTAGGGAGAAGCTCAAGTCTTCAAATAATAGCTTGCCATCATAAGCCTTAGAAATATTGTTGGCCTCAATCACCACATTACCTAAACGAGGCCCTGCAGGAATAAATAGTTCTAATTTTTCTTCACGTTCTCTTCCATCCTCGCTAGCCAATTTATCATAGTTAGATAAACGTGCTTTTGATTTGGCGTGACGTGCTTTTGGTGCCATACGCACCCACTCTAACTCACGCTCTAATGCCTTTTGACGCTTGCTCTCTGTTTTTTCTTCTTGTGCTAAACGTTTAGCTTTTTGGTCTAACCACGATGAATAGTTGCCTTTCCATGGAATACCTTCGCCACGGTCAAGTTCTAAAATCCAGCCTGCAACATTGTCTAAGAAATACCTGTCGTGGGTTACTGCAATAACAGTTCCTTCGTAGTTTTGTAGGAATTGCTCTAACCAGTCGATACTTTCGGCATCCAAGTGGTTGGTAGGCTCATCCAATAGCAATACATCAGGCGACTGTAACAGTAAACGGCACATGGCCACGCGGCGGCGCTCGCCTCCTGATAATACGCTGATTTTAGTGTCTGGATCTGGACAACGCAAGGCATCCATAGCACGTTCAAGTTTATTGTCTAACTCCCAAGCATTGGAAGCATCAATTTTATCTTGTAACTCGCCTTGGCGTTGCATTAACTTGTCCATTTTATCGGCATCAGAATAGTTTTCTTCTAAACCAAAGGCTTCGTTAATTTCTTCGTATTCTTTAAGGATGGCAGTAATTTCGGCAACGCCTTCTTCTACTACTTCGCGTACGGTTTTCTCGGGGTCTAATTCCGGTTCCTGAGCTAAATAGCCTACCGAATAACCTGGAGAAAATACCACTTCGCCTTGGATAGATTTATCTAAGCCAGCGATGATTTTTAATAGGGATGATTTACCTGAACCGTTTAAACCTACAACACCAATTTTGGCACCGTAAAAGAAGGATAAGTATATATTTTTTAAAACCTGTTTTTGTGGCGGATAGATCTTGCTTACTCCCGCCATTGAAAAGATTATTTTTTCGTCTGACATGCTAAAATTTTATTTCTGCAAAGATGCCATTTATTTTGGAAAGTCCTAAGCGATAAGTCTGATGTTGGAAGATAATAGGCTTTAATATATTATTAGAATGGTGATAACTGCAACCGGAAGGAAAATAGCTACCACTTCCTATTCTCACCAAGCAGTAGAGGAGATGTTTGAGAAAGATAATGATTTAAAGAAGGTGATTGAACAGCAGCTTAAACCGTTTTTAATGTTTTTTGCTTGTTAAGCAACATTAGCAGAGCTTTTTCTGCACGGGTTTTTCTGGTTGCTTCTTGTTTGGCAGAGCCTACCCAATCGCAATAACCTTGTTTATACGATTTTGTAAGCGTTTCGAAAAAGTCGCTAGCTTCCTTATTTGCTTGTAGTAAAATTTCCAGCTCTGTTGGTACACCTTCTATATGTTCGCCTTTTTTCAGCATGATTTTTATGTTTAGTAAATCGATGGTAAATATGGGAAGAATATATTCGAGTTTCCATATCTCAAAACATATAATGATTGGAGATAATGATGGTGAGAGCGCTTCGACAGGCTCAGCGTGACAAAGAAAAAGGAATAAAATACTCAAATGTGAGTATTTATAACCCATCTTGTATTTTTTATATTTGAGAGCACATGCCAAATAATTTCTATGAAAGCTATCATAAAAGTCTTATTGTTTCTACCTGCTTTTTTTTCAAACGCTTTATTATTTGCGCAAGAAATTACTTTAAAAGAGAAAGGTTCCGTAGATGTGTATTATACCTACGGAGATGTGGCGGCATTACGATTCTCAAACATCCCGAAAGAAAGAGAATTTAAAATGAACTTCGGTGATCCAAACCATATTCATTATGGTTTGCCAGATAAAAATGCATTGGCTAATGTATCAGGCATAGCCATCCGTTTCAGGGCATGGACTGTTTTGGGAGAATTGGTTACCCACCCAACGGTAGTTTGGGCCATCAACAAACAATTTCTAAAGGGAGAGAAACATTTAGTGCAATATACTAAAATCAGCAAATATCCAGATTTAGCCAAACGATATTATAACATCAAACCTTACTATATGCGGGCAATTGTAGGCATGGGATTAAATCCCAAAAACATATACGATGGAGGCGCCTATGCTTGGTTCAAAATTACAGATAACGATGTATTGTTGAGTAACTCTGCTGCTCATCCTGCCACATTTCCAACAGCACCATTAAATACTGGCGAAGGCATGATCATTAGTACAGATGATCAGCGAAAAACCTTTGTGACTAACTTTTCCAGCTTTGTAGCCATCAATAACCAAAAGGAAGTAGCCAAAAAGTTAATGGAAGCTACAACAGTAGCCGATTTTGCTTGGATAAAATTAAGCGAAGGCAATGCCCGTAAAAATGGAACGGCCAATAACCAAAATATTTATTTGGAATTAAAATGGCCCTTAAAAGCTATTGATGAAATACAGGAACTCTATGAAAAATATGAAAAGGGTGAAGCTTCTCCTTTGGAAAAGTTAAATGAACAATTAGCCAAAGAAAATCATAAAAGCTATAGTGGAAATGATGATTGGGCCAAACCGTTTGAGGATGATGTGAAAGGAGTAACCATGGAGAGCAGCCATGGCACAAAGGAGTTTGTTTTGCGAAAACCAAATGGAAAGCTAGTAAAGGGTTTTCCTTACAGTAAGTTCAATAGCGGGACAGCTTTAGCAGGAACAAAATATTTTGTTGTAGGTACTTACGATACTGGTACAAGAACACAGATTTACCGATTGGTAAATGCCAAGGGAAATTTCATCACTGTTGACGGAAAAGATAGTTTTGTTGATATTTCAGCAAATGGGAGCCAATTAACTTTTATGACATTTTCGGAGGTAGATTTATATACTGATGTACTAGCTCTCTATGTAAATCAATTCGGTTTAAAAAGTAATGCACGGGACCTTGTGAGGTATGATACTTTTGAAACGGCCAAAAATGAGATGAGAAAGTTTTTTCAAAGGAAAAAAGAGGCTTGGCGTAACTATACTGGTCCAAATACTTATAGTAGGGAATATTCAGTGTCTAAGGTTAAACTGGTAAATACTTCATCTGACCTGACTGTGAAGTCTTCAAAAATTGCTTACGTTTTTGACTTAAAATAATGATGATTAAAAAGAGTTTGATAATCGTATTTTTATTTCCTTTGATGGTAATGGCGCAATCGCCATCTGCGTTATTCCAGACTGCAAAAACACAATACGATAATGGCAACGTTAAAGAAGCTTTAAGCTATGTTTTGCAGGCCCAACAGGCTTTAGGCAAAACCAATCCCAAGATTGAATCGTTGAAAGCCTATTGCTATGCTGATCTACAGGACTGGCCCAATGCTTATTTGGCTATTCATAGGTATGTGGCTATGGTACCTATTTCGCAAACAAATACCGATGCCCACAAAGATATGCTTTCGCTTAAAACCACCATTACTGATGGGATTAAGCGTGTGGACCAAGATTTTAAGACCAAACGTGATGATGGGAGGATGAAGGAGGTTGAGGCACAGAGAGTGCTAGAAAACAAAAAACAGGCACAAGAGGCAGGCAGCTTGGAAACCCGTTCAGAGCAAAAACTGTACAGGGTTTACCAACAATCGGATAATCCGCAAGAGTTGAGCCGTTTTGCCAATATTTTCCCCAAGTCAAAGACCGCAGAGGCGGTGGTTAAAAAAAGAAACTACATTACTTTGGTGGCCGAAGGCAACGACGCATTTAAAAATGAAAACTACGGCTTAGCCGTTGGCAAATTTACGGCGGCCATGGCCATTAAAAACTCAGATAGTTTACAAAAAAAGGTAACAGCGGCCATTGAAGAAAGTTACTATAAAGCAGCTTTAAATTCTAGAAAACTTGACGATTACTTAGACTATCACAAAAAATATTTAACAGGCAAGTACATTAAAATTGTAGATGCCAAACTGATGGATTATTATATCGATGCCGGTGTAGAAGCACTCCAACAAAAGAAATATCACCAAGTAAAAGCGCATTTGAGCCAAGGGGTATGGTACTATCTTTCGGTGAGCACCAAACAAAGGGAAAAATATTTAGAAACCTTAAAAATGGCCGCCGAAACCATGGCGAAAATGAAGGCAGAAATGAAAGAGCGTGAGTTTTATGGCAATGTTTTGTACTTGTACCACGAATATATCAATTACACGGAAAGCATGTTAGACCCTTACCAACCCAATACGGAATTTAATGAGCTTAAAAAGCGCTATGACAAAATGTTAGAAGATTACAATAAAAAGTACAAGGTCAAACTTTGAAAATAAATTGTTGCCCTCATTTAATGTAGTAAAAAGTAAAGAGCCATAAAAATGCAAAATAAGTAATAAAAACTGGGAACAGGATTTGTTCATAGCTGCAAACAACTATCGGAGGTCTAAACCCTCTAAAATAGGTGGTAAGAGAGATTTACTTCGTAGCTGCTCCGCGGTCTTCACTGTGCTCTGAATGACAATAGCGCTATTAATAAACCAATGAGCTAATGAACCATTGAACCAAAAAACTAACCAATCAAACAACTACTCATAATTTCCAAACTCCTTTCCATTTCCTCAATGGTAAGGTGCCCAAAACCAATGCGCATGGCAATAAGATTTTTATTTTGATAAAGAATGTTCTTAGGGATAAACAAATCCTTTGCTTGGCAGTCTTTAGCCAGTTTCCATAAAGAAATGGGGATATTCCACTCTACCCAAATCGCTAAACCTCCGGTAGGTATGATAAATGAAAGTTGGTGACCGAAATATTTAGCCAATAAAGCACAGCAATGATTCCTGCGTTCCTGATAAATCTTTAAGGACTTTTTAAGGTGACGGTGGATGTCGCCTTCGGCGATCATTTCGCCTAAAACCTGTTCCATCACTACATCTCCCTGTCGATCTAAAATGCCCATGTACTTCTGCATTTCATTAATGAGGTTTTGGGGGGCAACAATAAAACCGGTACTAAAAGAAGGCACCAGCGATTTGCCAAAGGAGCCTACATAAATTACCATCCCACTTAAATCGGCACTGGCCAGTGGCATGATAGTGCTTTTTTCATACTGGAAATCATAATCGTAATCGTCCTCAATAATTACAAAGCCATGCTCCTGTGCCAATTGCAAAAGTTTAATACGCCGTTGGGCACTTAAGGTTACAGTAGTAGGGTAGTGATGGTGTGGAGTAATGTAAACCAATCTGATTTTGGTGGTTTTCAATTTTTCTTCCAAAGCCTCAACGTTAATGCCCTGCTCGTCTACCATTAAAGTTTTAACCTTGGCTCCCGCTTTATGGAAAATCATATTGGCCGTAAATAAACTTAAATCCCCAACCATTACTACATCACCCTGATCAATTAAAAGTTGGGCAATGATATAAAGACTCATTTCAGTGCTTCGGGTAATGAGCAGGTTGTTTTTAGAAATATGCAGCCCTCGAGAACTATTTAAGTAATTGCTCAATTGTTCCTTGAAATAAATACCATCCTGTGAACTCCCAACAACCATTTTTTTGTGAATGTTCTTTCGTTTCATGGAAGCACTGTACAGGCTGGATAGGTAGTTGACCTGTGTTAAGCGAATATCGGGAGTGCCATCATTAAACTGGTAAATACTATTGGTATGCTCAAAAGGATTGTCTAAAATATTAGATTGTTTAAAGGAATAACCGGTTTGCGAAGGATAATTGGCCAAAGAAACCAGCGCATCATACGGACGTTCGCTCTTGCTTTTGTTGTCCATTACATAAGCGCCCTTGTTTGGGTGTATTTCTATCCAACCTTGATGATGTAAATCCTCGTAAGCAGCAATTACAGTTTTACGATGTAGTTGTAACAGTTCGCTCAAGGTACGACTGCCCGGCATTTTACTACCTGGCATTAAATAGCCTCGTTGTATGGCATTGATCAGTTGCTGTGCCAACTGCAAGTAAATGGGTGTTTTTGTATCTCTATCTAAATGGATGAAGCTTAAAAAAGGGATATCAACCGGACTACTCATATTCTTAAAACTGGACTATTTTAATGTTCCGGAAAGATACGAGTTTTGCGTAGAAATTTAGACGACCGATGCTGGTTTACTAAACTTTATAACTTTTAAATTTTGCAATAAAAAAACAATAATGAAGAAAATTTTACTGTCGATATTTACGCTCACTTCAACTTTTACTTTTGCCCAAGAAACTAAACCGGATACCACTAAATTGAATGAAATCATTATTTCCGAAAACAGGTTGCAAACCCCTTTTAGTAAACAGACTCGAAATATCCAATTGATCACCAAGGAACAGATTGCGCAGATGCCCGTAAAATCAATCAACGAAGTGTTGAGTTTTATTGCCGGTGCAGATGTACGTCAACGTGGACCTTTTGGTACGCAAGCGGATATCAGCATTGATGGAGGTAGCTTCGAGCAGACCCTCGTTTTATTAAATGGTGTAAAAATTTCTGATGTGCAAACCGCCCATCACTCTATGAATATTCCGGTACCCTTATCCGCTATTGAACGTATCGAAGTGCTGAAAGGCCCTGCGGCAAGGGTATATGGTATTAACGCCCTAACAGGAGCGATCAACATTGTCACCAGAGCAAGTAAACAATCTGCTATTGATGTTAACCTTCAGGCAGGTTCTTCTTTTGAAGATAAAGTTGCGGGCGATGGCAAAGGAGTTTACAGCGGTGCAGCGGCACAGATAGCTATTAATATGGCCGGCAAAAACAGCCAGCATCTAGTTGGCTTTGGTATTAACGATTACAACGGACAACGTTATAATAGTAGCACTTACGACCACAAATTTTTCTATCAGGGAAATATCGATTTCAATGAGAATAATCAACTGAACCTCATGGGGGGCTACATCAACAATGCTTTTGGTGCTAGTGGTTATTATGCCGCTCCAGGTGATAAGGAAGCTTTTGAAATTGTAGAAACAGCTTTATTGGCGGTGGGTTCATCCCATCAATTGAGCAAAAACTTTAGTTTACGTCCACGGGTAAGTGCCCGTTACAATTGGGACGATTATCGTTATTTCCGTAATGATTTAACCAGAGCTCGTTCGCTTCACCAAACAGGCGTGTGGTCGGCAGAGTTGAACAGTACATTGCATTCGGCCATCGGCGACTTTGGCTTTGGTTTGGAAAGCCGTTCTGAGGACATTAACAGCACCAATATTGGAGATAGGGAAAGATACAACCACGGTGCCTATGCAGAGTACAAAACCGAAGCGCTTAGAAACCTATTGTTAAACATTGGAACTTATGTAAACTATAACACCCAATACGGTTGGCAGGCTTTCCCTGGATTAGATGTGGCCTATTTATTTGCGCCGAAATGGAAATTTGCTTTTAACGTAGGTTCTAGCCAGCGTATCCCATCATTTACGGATCTATACCTCAACCAACGTCCCGGAAATATTGGAAATCCTAACTTAAAATCAGAAAATGCTTGGCAGTATGAACTTTCTCTGCAATACAAATCGGATAACTTTAATCTTCAGGGAGGATATTTCTATCGTAACATCTCCGATTTTATTGACTGGGTAAGAAATTCAAGTGCAGTGCCTTATCAACCTCAAAACTTTGGAAACAATAAAATACAGGGCTTCAATGTTGCCTTAGGACAAACCTTGGCGTTAAACAATAAAAATACATTTAGCTATCAGTTGAGCTATAACTATTTACATGCAGGCGAAATGAGTTACGCTACCAATGTCACTTCAAAATATGTGGTAGAAAACTTAAAACATCAAGCTTTAGGCAGATTGATCTATAAATACACTAATTGGCAATTCACTGTAGCGGGTAGATGGGTGGAAAGAGAATTGAAAAATCCTTATCTGATTGCTGATATGCGTTTACTGTATGGAAAACAAAACTGGAATGTTTATGCCGATGTCACCAACTTATTGAATAAGAACTATATTGAAGTAGCTGCAGTACCACTTCCTAAAAGATGGTTTGCACTAGGAGCTAACTTTAGGTTTGCTTTGTAGTTGATAGGTTAAACATCTTCTTGCCCTCTCCTTGAAAACGGGAGGGCATTTGATACTGTTATATCGTTCCGTACATATTGCAAACATTCATTTAGTGGAAACTTTCCTAAGTATTTCTCTCTCCCTTTGAGGGAGAGATGCCGAAGGCAGAGAGGGTTTGTTTTATATCCAATGTACAGCTTAATACCTGATTTCTATATCCAATTGCCTACCTTCAGCTACGGCTTTCTTATCCATTGAGGCGCCTACAGCAGAACCAATAGCCATTCCTATAGGTAAACCAATGGCCATTAAACCAATATTACCTACGCTTAAACCAAAAGCTACGCCAATAGGTAAGCCAAATGCGGTAAAGCCAAGTAGCATCCAAAGGTTTCTGTAATGGTTTTTAGGAACAATCTTATGCTCTTTTTCTACCTGTTTTAAAATAGATGTCTGCGCTTGTTTGATCAGTTTCCTTAATTCATTTCCGGTAGCCGACGAAGCATTAACGGTTTCAATCAATGCATTGATGGATTTGATCAGCTCCTCATTCAGTTGTTTCTTTCTCAACTCATTTAACAATACATCAAACTGGGCATAAAAACTGTTTAGTTTAAAGTCGTTAGCAAGGTCGGTTCTGTCTTTTAGTTCAATAATATTCATCAGTACACTTGTCGTTTATTTGAGGGACAAATTAAGTAAACACTTTAAATTGTGAGGTATTTATTCTTTTTAAAATCATTAAGATGTTAAGGAACATCAAGTTTTACCTTGATTATCTTCAATTTCTTAAATGTTTTATCTTTTGCTTTACCATGACAATATATTTTGCATCACATTCTTGCAGTTGAACGTAATAATTCATGGCATTGCCGGTATTTTGTAGTGTGATGGTGTCTTTTGATAAGGAGAAAGAGATATAGTCGTTGCTCCTTAATTCACTGGGTTCGTCCATGTCGGCTCCCTTTAATTGAACCGTGTACTGCTTATTGTTAAGGCTAATGAGCGCTGTGCCCATTACATTACGTTTTGGTGTGATTAAATGATAGCGAAACCCTTGTTTTGTGGCTCTTAATTGAATGCTTATCTTGCAAGAAGTGCCTTTATAAGTTCCCTCAAGTCGTGGTTTGCTTTTTTGTTGCTGTGTCAATAACAACATGGCCATTAAAGCACTTGATAATAATTTGATTCCCATCTACGATTTAATTTGAGCTAATATACATTATCTCATGATATCTGTATCCACAGGAACATAACCCAAATGCCTACTTAACGATAAGATTTGTCCTTTGTGATGGTACTCGTGTGTAATTACATGGCTAAACAATTTCAACGCAGGGGCAAATGCCGTAGTGCCTTGGTTTGGGTAGGCAATTCCTTGTTCAAAGCTTGGTAGCCTGTCAATAAAGCTGTACATCAGTTCATCTATATCCTTAAACAAAAGCTTTACGTTGTCAATATTAGCATAGGCGCTATATTCGGCATAGGAGATGTTTCTTTGTAGCGCAGTATTGGCAATCCAAAACTGATAGGTTGAGGCAATATGTACCAATAAATTTCTGATGCTCCCACCACGGCCAAAAGAAGAATTTTCGTTAACGAAATCTTGTGGTGAAATCGTAGTGCAGTAATCAAAAAGGACTTTTCTCGAATCGCGTACCCATTCGTATTGAGCTTTGGCAAAAATTGTCATAGACTTAAATTAAGGAACGCTAATTTAAAAAATAGAGCACTATGCAGGCTGGTTTAGGTAACAAAATAAAAGACTTACGAGGTTTAAACTTCGTAAGTCTTAGTGCATAAATCTAATAATAGTAAATTAATCCATGCTTTCCTTATTGCCAAAAACCCTGTAAACCAATCCAGCTACAATGGCGCCTAAAATAGGAAATACAATGAATAACCAAAGCTGAGACAATGCCCAATCGCCAACAAAAACTGCTTGGCTAATGCTTCTTGCGGGGTTTACTGAAGTGTTGGTTACTGGAATGCTAATAAGGTGGATAAGCGTAAGTGCCAAACCAATGGCAATGCCGGCAAAACCTTTTGGTGCTCTTTCATCGGTTGCTCCCAAAATGATAATGAGGAACATGAAAGTCATCACCAATTCCGTAACCATTGCTGAGTTCATGCTGTAGCCACCGGGCGAATGTTCGCCGTAGCCATTTGCTGCAAAATTGCCTATGCTACTACCGTTGCCCGTAGAAATAATGTACAGCACTCCAGCGGCAGCAATTGCCCCTAAAACTTGAGAAATAATGTAAGGTAAAACATCCTTAAAACCGATTCGGCCACCTGCCCATAAACCAATAGTTACTGCAGGATTTAGGTGGGCACCCGAAATATGTCCCAAAGCATAAGCAATGGTAAGTACTGTTAAACCAAAGGCCATGGATACACCAACTAGTCCAATGCCAACATTGGGAAAGGCGGCGGCCAATACGGCACTACCACAACCCCCTAGTACCAACCAAAAGGTACCTAGAAATTCAGCTAAATTTTTCTTCATAGTTTTTCATTATTGAGTTTTCCTAATCGTAAGGCTTTTCGGGTGCGCCCCGTTTTTTAAAGTGGGCTCTGGTCTCCACTTATGTTTGTTGGGTTAATGATCGAATGATAGGTGAATGAAGCTCAGAAAAATAGGGGAAGAGTGAAATAAACCAGTGCTGATACAGAAGGGATAGCAAAGAAATTAGGTAGTACTGGTATTGGAAGTTTCGGTAGGTAATTGCAGTTAGTGTAGGAATCGTTCTAGGGGTCGGAGAGGCGCTGATGAAGAATAAGTGGCCGCCAAATCCTCAGTTTTTTGAATTTAATGCTAAGGTTGTCAACATTATCGTCAACCTTAAATACACTCCTATAAATAATATATTCGGTTAAACACATCTGTTTCATCATTAGGTATAACCAAATTTAACAAAAAAAAATCTGTTTTTTCAAATGTATTATTGAGCAAGGATTTTAATATCAGTTGTTTATAGTATCTTAGGAGAGATAGGTTACTACCTATGGATTCTAAATCTTTTAGAAAAGAACTGCGGAAAAAACAGACGTCCGCTGAAGCTGCGTTTTGGCGTTTGGTGCGAGCAGGAAGATTTTACAAATTAAAATTTAGGCGCCAACATACCGTTGGGAAATATACGGTAGATTTTTACTGTCCTAAATTTAAATTGATTATAGAGTTGGATGGAAGTGTTCATGATAACTTAGGACAATCGTTATACGACGATGAAAGAGATACATTTCTTAATGAAGTGGGCTTCCAAGTCATAAGATTTGAAAATGAAGCCGTACTGAAGTATCCAGAAACAGTATTGAATTATTTGGCGGTTTATTTAGGGTTGGAAAAGGAGTAGGGCTTTCTGATTGTAGGGGAAATAATTTAGCACACCCCATTTCTCTCTCCTTTTTAAGGAGAGAGAGTTAGAGAGAGGTTTTTATAGTACCCTCTCTGTCCTTCGGACATCTCTCCCTCAAAGGGAGAGAGGATTTTTGGCAATGGTTCAGTAGCATTTTTTGAAGATTTGCAGTATGGACATGTTTATAACGACTCAGTTCTCTCTCCTTTTCCAAGGAGGACGTGTTCCGATTCATCGGTAGGGTGGGAACCATGTAGGATTTCATCTTTGTACTGCTGTTGATGGTCCATCTGTTTTACCAAGCATCGGAGCGTCATTCCCGTGTAGTCGGGAATCGTAAAAATGTGATAAAGCCTACTTGTACATTATGATTGCCAGTCGAGCTGGTAATGACTAGCCATCAAGTTAGGGAATCAGGTAAAGCAAAGCCTTATCCCCTTTAAAATCTCCTTAAAAAACCGTATTTTTGCAGTAAATTTTTTTCACCATATAAATGAGTATATCTACAAAATACAATCCGCAAGAAACAGAAGAAAAATGGTACAGCTATTGGTTGGATAAACGTTTTTTCCATTCAGAGCCCGATGAGCGTGAGCCATACACCATCGTCATTCCTCCGCCAAACGTTACCGGAGTATTGCACATGGGCCACATGCTTAACAATACCATTCAGGATGTATTGATCCGTAAGGCTCGTATGCAGGGCAAAAACGCGTGCTGGGTTCCCGGTACCGACCATGCTTCTATTGCTACCGAAGCCAAGGTTGTAGCCATGCTTAAAGAAAAAGGAATTAGTAAAAAAGACATCACTCGTGAGAAGTTTTTGGAGTATGCCTGGGATTGGAAAGAAAAGTACGGCGGCATTATTCTAGAACAGTTGAAAAAACTGGGCGCAAGTTGTGATTGGGACAGGACCCGTTTCACGATGGAAGAAGACCTTTCAGATGCGGTCATCAACAGTTTTATTCGTTTGCACAAAGACGGTAAAATTTATCGTGGAATACGTATGGTAAACTGGGATCCAGCGGGTAAAACTGCGGTATCTGATGAAGAGGTAATTCGTAAGGAAGTGAACCAAAAGTTGTACTACATTAGATATCAGATTGTAGATGACAACATTTCGGTTCCTATCGCTTCTTTGGAGAAAAATGTTCACTATTTGGTGGTTGCTACGACGAGACCAGAAACCATTATGGCTGATAGCGCGATTTGTATCAATCCAAATGACGAACGATATAAACATCTACACGGCAAAAACGTATATATTCCATTAATTAATCGTAGAATACCTATCATTTTAGATGATTACGTAGAAATGGACTTTGGAACAGGATGTTTAAAGGTAACACCTGCCCACGATTTAAATGACTACGAATTAGGCTTGAAACATACGCTACCGGTAATCGACATTTTGAACGATGACGGTACCTTGAATGATAATGCGGAGATAGAAACATTAGTTGGTAAAGATCGCTTCGTAGCCCGTAAAGAGATAGGCAAAATGCTGGAAGAAGCGGGTCATTTGGAGAAGGTAGAAGATTATAAATCGCAAGTAGGTTTCTCGGAGCGTACCGATGCGGTAATTGAACCTAAACTTTCTTTACAATGGTTTGTAAAAATGAAGGAGTTAGCTCAGCCGGCGTTGGAAGAAGTGTTGAATGGCGAAGTGAAGTTGATACCTGAGAAGTTTATCAATACCTACCGTCATTGGATGGAAAATGTAAAAGATTGGTGTATTTCGCGTCAGCTTTGGTGGGGACAACGTATTCCGGCTTGGTATTTTGAAAACAGTGGTTATTCTGGTGTCAATAAAAATGGAGAGACATTCCATTTAACATTGACTACTGAAGAAAGAACTTTTATTGCAAAAACCAGAGAAGAAGCCATCGCTCACTTTGCTGAAATATTTATGTCTTATGGAGCTGAAAACGAAGCTGCTTTAAGGATTGCAAACCATGAAGTAAAGCAAGATGAAGATGTCATGGATACCTGGTTCTCCTCATGGTTGTGGCCAATTTCTGTTTTCGATGGTTTTAAAAATCCTGATAATAAAGATTTTAACTATTATTACCCAACCAACGATTTGGTAACGGCTCCAGAGATTTTATTCTTCTGGGTAGCCCGCATGATCATGGCAGGTAAGGAGTTTACGGGCAAAAAACCATTTACCAATGTTTATCTAACGGGTATCGTACGTGATAAACTAGGCCGTAAAATGTCTAAATCACTAGGTAACTCCCCAGATCCAATTGGATTGATCGAACAATACGGTGCTGATGGCGTAAGGGTAGGGATGTTGATGTCGTCACCAGCGGGTAACGATTTAATGTTTGACGAAGCATATTGTGAGCAAGGTAGAAACTTTGCCAATAAAATCTGGAATGCATTCCGTTTGGTAAAAGGATGGGAGGTTGATGCGTCGTTAGCTAATCCTAACGAACAGGCCATTGCTTGGTTCGAAAGCCGTTTTAGCGAAGCACTTACAGAGATTGAACATAACTTTAAACAATACCGTTTATCGGAAGCTTTAATGGCTACCTATAAATTGGTTTGGGACGATTTCTGTGCTTGGTACCTGGAGATGGTAAAACCTGCTTATCAACAACCTGTTGATGCAGCGACTAGAGCGGCATCAGTGAAGTTCTTTGAGCAGATTTTGAGATTATTACATCCATTCATGCCATTCATCACCGAAGAGCTTTATCACGATGAGCTATTTGGCGAACGTAGTGAAATGGAATGCTGTATTGTTGCCGATTATCCAACAATAGGGGAGGTGAATGATACTTTATTAAAAGAAGCTGAATTGGTAAAAGGTTTGGTTTCTGAAATTAGAAACGTAAGAAACACTCGTCAAATTTCCCCGAAAGAAGCTTTGGAATTGAATATCAAAGTTAATTCTGAGGTAGCTTATGATCAATGGCTAAACATTGTTTGCAAGTTGGCTAACATCAGCAAAGCTGAAGTTGTAAGCGACAAAGTAGCTGGAGCAGCTGGTTTTATGGTAGGTAAGGATGAGTTCTTTATTCCTTTAAGTCAGAATATTGATGTGGAAGCAGAAAAGGAACGTTTAACCAAAGAACTTGAATATCTGCAAGGTTTCCTTAAATCGGTAGATGCAAAGTTGGGCAACGAGCGTTTTGTACAGAACGCCAAACCAGAGATTATTCAAAACGAGCGTAATAAAAAAGCTGACGCAGAATCGAAAATAACAACGATTCAAGAAAGTCTAGCAGCTTTATAATTGGGTTACGAGTTTTTGTAATGCATAATGAATAAAAAGCCTTTCAGTTTTGCTGAAAGGCTTTTTGTTTTTGAAATACTACCAGTTTTATTTCCTTGTAAAGGAGAGAGTTAGAGAGAGGTTTCTTTATATACCCTCTCTCCCGATAAAATCGGGATTTTTCCCTTAAAGGAAAAAAAATCCTTAGCAACGTTTCGTGATGATCAGTGGACTTTTGCTTACAACCAATCCAAACGTATTAAACCTTTTACAAGTAAAATAACTGTTTTTAATGAAAACTCACTTTCTTTAACCTTACAATTAAAATTGCCAGATATGAAAAGATTTTTTCTATTATTTATAGCTGCAGCTGCGGTATCTTGTACTAACAATCAACCTAAGGAAACTGTAGCAATATCCAATGTATTTGTAGAACAAAAAGTAAATGAGTTTGTGGCCCAGCATCCTGAATGGACTAGTGGTGAAACCGCTAACGAAGAAATTACTGAAAAGTTTAAAAAGGAAGTAATTAGATGGAGCAATGAGGAACAGTTTCTTAATGAAATGCCCATGCAGTTCAAAGGCTTAAGAGATACCTTGTTGAATGGCCAAGGTTTTAAAATAGCTACGTTTACTGGTTATAACGATAATACTCGTCCAGCGGGCTCAATGCTCAATTATATTCAATTGCAGATTGACGGTATTGTACCAGATGATCTTTTGAAAGATTTAAATAAGAATAAGAATTACCATCTTACGGGAATGCTTTATAAACAAGGGAAACGTGCTGATGTAAAGGTGATTAAAGTGGCTGATTTTAAAGGCTATGATTTGGGTAAATATACCTTCTCCATTACCAAAGTAAAACCTTTATAGTCCATTTGTAATAATTCACCACACCTCATTCCCGCATACGCGGGAATCCTATTTTTTCACTACGCGATGCCCAATCGAGTTGGGTATAAGGGAGACGTAAGGGGAATGAGGTAAAACAAGGTTTTTTACCCTCTCTCCGCTGTGCGGTTTCTCTCCCTTTGAGGGAGAGAGGGCGCTTAGAGAAGAACAGTAGATATTTTGAAATTACAGTATCAGAATGCTCTAGCACAATTAGTTCCCTCGCCATTTCAAGGAGAAGGTTAGGAAGAGGTTTCTACATAATACACCCTTTCTGTCTTTCGGAAACATATCTATTTGAGGGAGAGATATTGTGTTAATTGATTTCACTTCAGCCTTTCCAATTTGCCTTTACGTTTGATCAAGTTCTTGTAATCCCATTGAATATCTCCGGCTTTTGTTAACCAACGCTTTAAATCGTCGATATTTACCTGTTCAATTTCAGTATAACGTGCTTCGGCAGCTTTAAAAGTTCCTTCGTTTTGTAATGCTGGTTCTTCAAAAGATTGCCCACTCCAAAATAATAGTCGCACACAGTTTTTGAGTTTACTGTAGCCTACAATAGGATTGCCATCTAAAAACCAAACCGGATGCCGATGCCATATTTTATTTTCAGCCTCAGGGAGCTGTTGGTCAATGTTTTCAGCTAATAAATCGCAAATGCGTTTATCCATTTCAATTTGTTGATCATTATAATCTTTAATGTCTGGGTTCATGCTCTGATTATTGGTTTGCGGTTGAATTGCCTAAAATATCGTCAGTAAAGTGCTTATTTTGTTTTGGTTGGGCAAATTTATCGTTGTTGTAAGCTTGAGATTTTCCTTTAGGAATGGATAGCGATTGCCAGCCATCTTTCGCCAACATTTTGCCTAGCATTACAATTTGCCCGACGTGGTAGGGGTAGTGTGCTAATTGTCGGTTAATAGCTTCCAATACCGTATGCCCTTGGTTTCGGATGTAAATGATTCGGCTTAAATCGGTAGGGGTTAAAGGATCAATGGCATTGAATAAGCAGTTCCAGCCTTGTTCCCATTTCTCCAATAATTCATTGCGGGAGCTGATTCGAGGTTCAAATTCCTCATCCCTGTTACGCCATTCTTTTTCACCATCAGAAGTTAGAAAGTCTGTCCAGCGTGAAAGCATATTACCTGAGAGGTGGCTTACAATAATAGCAATACTGTTGCTATCTTCATTAAATTGCCAAAACAAAGCATCCTCATTCAATTGGCTAAATGTTTTGTCGCCTAACATTTTGTAATACTGGAATTGCTTTTTAACGCTATCGAGGTAATCGTTGTTCATGATGATTGTTTTGTAGTTTAAAGATAGGATGAATTTGAATTGGTTTCATACTTCTTGCTTGGCTTTGCGATTGCTTGGTTAATCTTTGCGTTAAAATAAGGAGCTTTTTTATAATATCACCGCAAAGGAACAAGAGAGAGAGTTACGCAAAGAACGCAAAGTTGCTAAGATGGACTTGCCAGTTAAACCTGATTGAAGTGCCTGCCTGCGGTAGGCAGGGAAATACTTTTTGTTTTGAGGGAAACCTCATAGGATTTTTAAAACCTAGGAGGTTGGACTAGGACCATAAAAAGATTGCAACGGAAAGCAGGACTTTCGGTAAATATTACTACGGGTTTTGCTTTTCGAAAAAAAAATATAGCTTTGCAGCATCAATAAGGGGTGCCTTGTTTTGCATAAAACACAAATAAAGGCTGAGATCATACCCATTTTGAAGTGGAAAGTTAAAAGTTGAAAGTAATAAGCAGTAAGTCGTAAGACCTATCACTTAGAACCTATCACTTAAAACTTAAAACCTCAAATGCACCTGATCCAGGTAATGCTGGCGTAGGGATGGTTTATGAAGTTTAACTAAAGTCGGGAGTAACCCCTACTTACCGATGGGTTTAACTAAAAAACAACAAAAAG